>Ga0255765_1000051_pt1 | contig 127426 bp, 83 predicted proteins | sample 041ome_8_FD_179965 | JGI IMG/M metagenome (GOLD analysis project Ga0255765, IMG submission 179965) | Coastal salt marsh microbial communities from the Groves Creek Marsh, Skidaway Island, Georgia - 041407BS metaG (version 2) | ecosystem: Environmental > Aquatic > Marine > Intertidal zone > Salt...
AGTAAATGGTACACATCGGTTTCAAGCCTTCACAAGCTAAGCCAGCCGCGAAGGTGACAGCATGCTGCTCAGCTATGCCAACATCGAATGTTCGATCGGCAAAATATTTTTCGAAATGATTCAGACCAGTACCACCACCCATGGCGGCGTGAACAGCAACGACTTTTTCATCAGCCATGGCTTCACCAATTAGTGCATCTGCGAAGACTTTTGTATAGGTGGGAATTATATCGCTCGATTTACTCTGTTTACCGGAAGCAAGATCAAATTTAGATACGCCATGATACTTATCTTGGGCATCTTCTGCATATGAGTATCCTCTGCCCTTTTCTGTGACGATGTGGATGAGAACTGGTCCGACACTTTTTGTTTCTTTTACTTCCTGTAGGATCGCAACTAAGTCTTCCAGATTGTGGCCATCAACCGTACCGATGTAATATAAGCCAAGTTCTTCAAATAAAGTAGACCCAGAGCCGCTAATCATGCCGCGAGCGTACTCATCAACCTTCGCGGTCACTTCTTGTACTGGTGCAGGCATTTGTTTTGTGATTGCCTTGGCTGATTCACGCAGCTCGCGTAGAGGACGCGACGACTGCAAACGAGCGAATGTTGATGACAGCGCACCAACGGGATCTTGATTCAGACTGTTGTACTGCGTGGGAAGAGAAACCTGCTTGTTATCGTTCAAGATGATTATCATGTTCGTATCTAAATATCCGGCGTTATTCATGGCCTCATACGCCATGCCTCCCGTGATCGCCCCATCACCAATAATTGCGATGACATTATTGCTACGACTTTGCATGTCGCGAGCGACAGCCATACCCAAACCCGCTGATATGGACGTGCTGCTGTGACCAGCGCCAAAGCAGTCATACGCACTTTCACTTCTCTTTGTGAACGGCGACAACCCACCAGTCTGCCTCATGGTGTTCATTTGACTGCGTCTACCGGTCAGAATTTTGTGCGGGTATGCTTGATGGCCCACGTCCCAAATTATTTTGTCGGTAGGTTGATCAAAGACGTAATTCAGAGCAACAGTCAACTCGATCACGCCGAGACTAGATCCAAGGTGTCCACCAGTTTGAGAGACGTTGTAGATGAGGTCAGCTCTTAGTTCTTTAGCAACTTGTCGTAGTTGATCCATATTCAAGCTTTTCAGATTGGACGGAAATGTCACAGTATCTAGTAAAGGCGTCGTCGGCTTACTGGATATTACTCCATACCCAGCAATCCCCTCAGACTGTTCTTCTAGTTCAGATAAGATATCATCTCGCTGAGATTCAAGTTTAATAGAGCGGTCGCAGCGCGAGCGCCGCACAAGCGCGTATCCCAGAGATCTGTAACTGCCGAGCCCAACTGCACGATGTGTGATAATGTCTCGCACACTACGGCGTACGTGACCGCGTGCGTGACCGATCCTTGCACACGCGCGTGTCGGGGTTCTTGCAGAGGTAACCGCGTGCATGACTGCCGTAAAGTGATGTACGTGGCACTTATTGATCACAGATGAAGTGAGAGCGAAACTCAAATGTTGAAGTTTGACGTTAGCGCGTTCTGCGCCGTGTGTTACTTGCGTCAACAACGCGCGCGTTCTAGGGCAACGCGCCTCCTTGTTCTGTTTGTTTGTTGACGAGATAACCCGGGTGGTGTTCGGAAACGAGGAATTTGGGACTTTCCATATAAAACTATAGCTATACCTTTACAACATAAATTTAGACAAACATACGTATCCAGCGTACGCAGCCTTTCGTCCATAGGTACGAGTATATGTATTTATCAATATCAATATTGATATTGATCAGTAATGAAACGATGACATATCATAATTTACGAACGCTGTTATAATGCGACACAGTCATATGTTACACAGTAAACGGCATGCATCATTTGATGGTGCAAACTTTGACTAATATAGCCCTTGGCAGTCTTCAGATTTTTGTAAGAATTGTCAGATTTTCGCCGTGAGCAACCTTGCACGTTTGCTTGGCGGCGCGCGGGAAGGCGTGTTCATAATGAACGAATCCTTGTTCAAATCACAAAACCAATGTTCGCTACTGCCAGCTCACTGGTATATCCATTGATAACCAGCGATTTGATATGATGAGCGGAGTTTTAGATTCGCGACACCGCCAGCCGTCGAAGAAAGTAAAGACTACGGGAGAAACCGACGCATTAGAAAACAATTCAAGTTCAGAAGGCGTACCCGCTCGGAGATTTGTATTCAAGACGGCATCGCAAAGAATTGCTGCTATAGATATCATCGGTAACATATGCATCGCAAAAGAGATTCCGGAAGGAGCTGCGTGTTTCACTATTCACACAATACGGCACTGGCAAGAGATTTGTTGTGCAAGAGACTTCACGGTGTTTGTACGAGATAACGAAACTAAGTGCCAAACACTTACTCAGTTGGTTCATCACAAAGAACATTTAATCAATACACTAGTAACACAGTTGTGCGGCGCAGAATCTTATTCAATCGCAGCTTTGTTAGCTGTCTTGAAAGCCATCGCGCATGACCTCGGTTCAGAGTTTCTACCATATTTAAGGCTTGTCATAGATGCTTTCGCACGATTAGCTAGCAGCAGTATCTCAGATGACCCGGTCATTCTAGAGAATATATTTGAATGCTTGGCTTTCCTGTGTAAGCTCTTTGTTACTCAGTTGGTCGGCAACCTACCTGATTTTTTGAGAAATACATCTGTGCTCCGACTACACAAGCGTGTACACGTACGAAGACTAGCTGCAGCAGTCATTGGTTTCGTACTAAGACTCGCGCCGTCCTCTGCGTTTAGAGCCGTGTACACGCAGCTCACTTTAGATATCACCAAGCTTCTGGAGAGAGCTCACAATGAAACGAAAGATGAAGTCACACAGCTGTTATTTAGTAGTATTTTTAGTGCAGCAAACGAGCTGCACTCGCGGGCGCTTGAGAGAATTGAAATTTTGTACTCGTTCCTGATTTTTGATCGGAGTGCATGTAGTATTGACGCCAGATGTGCAATCGCAGCGCAAATGTTTGATCATATTTTTGAGCGGGCGTGTGGCCCAGAAACCGTATCAAATGTGTGGGCAGTAATCATGAAACTTTTAGAAAGGACACTAACGGATTCTTCTGCATCGACGATGTTAACCATCGCAGTTGCGTCACGCAGCGTGCAGCACGTAACATCGGCAGATCTTAATAGAGTCATACTTGTCTTCAACCATCACATACGCAACCCGGACGATGAAAGTTCACAAAATATTGCATGTTTCCTGGAGTTCGGACAAATATTCATCACGACTCTTGCCGGAGTTCAATTGAAGGAAGAGTTTATGCCGTCGGCTACTCATTCGATTCCTTGGTCACTTTTAATGCCCTCCAATCGGCCAGAAGTAGCTATCAAATTATTAGAAAGCCTTGTTGAGAGCGCTGCCACACATGACACACCTTTGAGAATGAGTCTTATTTCGATGTCACTAGAAGTCGCATACCCATCGCTTGCAGAATCAGGCAATGGGACACTCCCTTTGATCCGAGAGGTTAGTACATACTTAAGACACACAAAACATAGTATATTGGACTATGGATTATTAAAAGCTATTGCATCAAATATGAAGCACGGTGTACCGGGAGCGATGAAGTATGGCCATCCATTGCATGCCATATATCTATTACCGCACGCCGCGATATCGGCAATATGCAACGATGATTTGCTGGAGACATTCGATCAGTGTTTGTCCTCTTCAAAAAGGTGGAGTGAGGATAACATCGAGCGTGCTTTCCATGTTGCAGTTATAACCGCCTGCATCGAGTCAATAATCATCAGTGTTGATCGAAATCATGATCTCCGCATCATTCAAGCTACTGCTCGTCGCGTTCTACAGTTCGCGTTCATAGAATCTGCTTCTCCCCGAGCATGGGTATCGATTGCAGCATTTGTCAAGACATATCCAGTTGAAGTTCAAGAGTATGAAGATGAACTGAGAACTCACATTGTTGAGCCATGTCTGCGAATGATAAAACACCCTGATAAATTGCTACGAACGGCTTGCATAAGTATTCTGCAGATAATAGCACGCTGCCGCAGAGCAAATATTAAGACTATTAGAGGAGTCGTTGAATTAAAGCCCGAACTTGACATATTTCATGAAATGCATGCTTTCAAGTCGACTGAGGGCAATGTTCTTCTACATATGAGACATTGTATGTCGGTTTTAGCAAAGTTAGCCTCACCGGGAAGGTTATCTTTGAAAGCTGAGTCCGAATTGAACATACTGACCCATTTATGCCTCGGCGCACTTCGCATCCGCTTGTCAGCAAACTGGCAAGGGCTGCTTGCGTATCTTACAGCACTATGTAATAAGTGTCAAGCGGGTGTGTCAATAGTGATTAAAGATATCAAGGTCACACAGACGCGCTGTCTATCGCAGTGTATGAGTTTACCTGCACCATTGGATAGCATAAACCAATTCAGAACAGAATACTCAGTATTGGACGAGCTGAACGAAGATAATTATACAGATGATTGGATTTACCTGGATTTACTTCTCCGATCTCTTCTAAAATGCGACCGAAGAGAACAAATTTCTGCACTTGTTGGTGAAATGTTTTTGAAATATATCGCGGTTGTCGATCATGTTGACCGGACGCAGCGAAGAGTGTATGACAGATGCCTTCATGCGTGGTTGTTGCTTTTCAAGGGACTTCAAGGAGGATCAAAAGTGCAATCAGTGAACCTGAAAAACGCCTTGGAATGTTTGGTAACGTATAACAATGAAATGGTTGCAAAAGAAGCGCTTAATTGTCTTGAATTCTGGGAGCTCAGTTATCTCACTTCGGATACAGTGAGCTACGTGAAACTTCTTGTGGATGTTAAGGTTTTTAAACAAACTGTTACATCAAGGCCTTTACGATTTGCCGAGGCGCTCGACGATCGGCAATCATTCCACATTTCTGCCGAACTTCGACCCGGCTTAGTTCCCATTCTGGTTGGAGTATTGAGCACACATACACGACGAGCTGACAAAAAAGTTCGACTCACTGCGTTCATGAACCTTTGCATGTTCAACACAGAGGAAATCCTTCCAGTGTTTGCGCAAAGCATCGTAGGCATTACAAAAAGCTGTTGCCGCTCAGAAATAATAATGAACTTGAAGAAAACGATCGATGGTGACATGTCAATCAAAGAATGGGAGATTTCCACAGACCAACTACGCTCTTGTCAGAAAAGTGCACTCGGATTCTTATTAAACGTTCAGGCATTTTCCCGATTCTTAAGTACGCAGCTTAGAAAGTGTTTGATTCCATTCAGCGTGATCGCGTGTAAACTATTTGGAATGGGTCTTGCATCTGAAATTGCACAGGAAATGCCAGAGCAGATAGAGACCCACGTTCAAGGAAAGGGCCACGTCTCAAAACTAGTGCGTAAAATCAACGCTGCTGTCATTTTGGATATGATCGAGAGATTCAACATTCATACTTCAGGATACTGGTATCTCATATCCACTCCATTGATGAAACTTGGCTCTACTCTGCATTCTCAAGTAAGCTTGCCAATAGTGCCAGTGTTCTTGCGGATTTCTCTAGCCATATCATCGGGTCAGGATATGATGAAACGTCAAGATGTACAAAATATGGTTATTATCGCAATAGATTGCCTTAATTCGGCGGAGATATCAGAGCCATGTTGTACTTGCATTTTCAATATTCTAGACAACGTTCTTCTTCACTATTATCAAGTGCTGACGGAAAATGGTGCTGTTGAAGCTGACCACTTTTTGAAGAAAAGAACCGACATATTACGAACCGTCTTGTATCAATTGAAATCAAGAATGCATCGGTGTAAGATTCCAGGTTCCCTCGAAAGCAGTGCTATGCTTCGACTTTTCAGGCAACTGGTCAGTTTTTACCACGTTGAGGATCTTCAGAAAGCGAATATTAGTGATGACATTGCTGACTTACTTGTTAATTCCAAGCGCGTGAGCGATGATCATTTCATTGAACTTGTGACGATTCTAGTAAGTATTTTGCGCCGTTGTAGCGCGTTTGAACATGACTGCGAACATGTCAAGTCTCGACTCAGCTGTTTCTTTGGTAAACTGCGCTCAAAACGTGGGCGTGAGGCGTTGATTTCTCTCTACGAGCTACCAAGTGCCATCGAAACTGATGTGTCTCGAATTCTGAAAGGTCTCCAAGCGATGGACGTTCACAAAATTGATGAGCCAGACTATAAAGTACGTTTAGAAACGTACAGTGGGCTAACATCTGATTGGTTCACTTCAATGGAAGCTTCGTCCATATATCCCATCATGTATCAATGCATATTTGAATTTAGATGTGGCGATTTCTTGCTTTGTAAAGCTGCAAGACACACAATATTTCAACTAGCGACTGCTTTGAAAAAGCTTAGTTTACGAAGTGCGTCCAAATATGAGAGTCCTTTGTACAAAATACTTGTGGATACTGTAAATTCATCTCTTCCAGCTTTGTTGGAACACAACTTTGCAGCTGTTAGGGCGGAAGGTATTGCCGTGCTGAGTGGTCTAATTGAGATCATCCCGGACATGTATGGCGGATTCAGTGATCTTGTATCTTACAGTCGATTGGACTCGAACTTTTTCACAAATATTTCGCACATCCAGATACGGCGGCAGTGTGAAGCTCTTAGAGAGCTTACCAGGTTCTTGCAGGAAAGATCATGTTCATCACTTTCCATGTCTTCATATGTGCTACCAATGTTGAAAGGTTTCTTACTTTCCGAGTCTCAGGACGTCAAAGAATCGTCTCTTATGGCAGTAGTTGCATGCTTGCCTCACATGGCGTGGGGATCTTATATCATTGAGGTTCAAAAGGTGTTTAAAAAACGAGCAGTTCAGTCAGATGCATGGTTACGATGTTTATGCTATCTCGTGATCTACATGAACGATGTCAACTCGAAGAGTCCTGCACCCAGTATGGTCACTCCAGAAACTAAATCATCGGCTGTTCTTTATCTGCGCTCTAACATTCTACCGTTCATGGAAACACAAATGGTTTGTGAAGAAGGCGTGAGCAATAAAGGTGTTGTGCGACCGGTGGTCGCGCACGCCGCATGTGCGATTATATGCGCGATTGATACCGTCGATCGGGAACATTTATTTCACAAGCTAGTCGTAAGAATTGCAGAAGCATTCAAAAGTCGATCCCAAAAGGTTCGAGATGCAGGGCGAAACGCCTTTGTCAAAATTGGGTCCCTTGCACCACCGAAAATGATTGCGATTGCCATAGACGTTGTATCGCGTCAGTTGAACAAAGGATTCACGAGACATGTACGAAAGGCAGTGGTATTCTCAATACTCAAATCGTGTATACAGAGATTGACTGACAGCGACTTCAGTGACATTTTGCCAGCCATAATTCAAATCATCAATGATGATATTTTTGGCGAGGCAGAAGGAAAAGAGCGCGACGTCGATTTTAGGAACTCTGCTTACAAAGAAGCTAGAAAAGCATATGATATGCAAATCATTATCCAGGTGTTCTCTCGGGTCTATGATGGTGAAACTATGGTATTTGCGATGAAACCAATTTCGATGTGTATGTCATCACAGCTCACGTCAAGCATGGGCATGAAGTTGAAATTATTCCTCGAATCGTTGCGCCGTGGTATCGCTATGAATACTTTGATCTCTCGACAGACTATCATAACAATCTTTTTCTCCACGTTAGCTGACTGTGTGCGGGTGATGCATTCACTGCGTGATGATCGTTCAATCCAAGTACCTGGCGCGTCATCAGTAGCATCACTTGGTCATATATCCATGAGTCACCAGTCGCTTAATCTTGAAAATATTGGAGTGATGGCGAATTTTGCTTTGGATATATTGGATGATACTCTTTCGCAGTCATCAGGGTTATCGTTGGAAGATATCGAGTCTGGATTTGTTGTCTTGTTGGATTGCCTTATTCACTGCGGTGATCTGCAAAGCCGAGTTTTGAAGGCAATCGCACGCATTGGTCGTCTGGTGCCTGCTATCTTCGGTCGATACATCGGTATATTAACTAAGCAAGTCATGTGCGTACTGAAAGGGTCTTGTGAACCCATGACACAAAATGCGTGTTTCCGAGTACTCGTAGTCATGTTCAGGAGTGATGATAACTTAATGCCAAGTTCAGAATGTTGCTCTCTTATCATAAGGTTGACTATGTCGCAGCTATTGCATTCACTTATTTCTAAATCAAACGTGGCGATTTTACGTGTTTTAATGGGGAAAAGAATAGCCATTCTTCAGTTGTATGAAGTTGTGGAAAAATTGATCGATTTGAATGTCACTGGTGCTGATGTGCGTGTACGTGCATCATGCTCAAAGCTAATAGTGCAGTTTATGCTCACATACCCACTGGGTGAGCGTAAATTCCAACACCTAGTTGACACCATGCTTCCAAATTTGGCCTATGCAAGTGCTCATGGTAGATTATCTATTCTAGCCACCATCTCTGCCTTGGTCACGAAATTACCGATCGAGGCATTACAGAGGCAAGCAAAGATATTACTCTTGACATTTTTAACGCGACTCTCTTCAGACACGGATCGCACTTGTCGTCAGTTGTGCATCCACAGTGCAGTCATTTTAATTAAACGGACATCGTCTGAGTCAGGTACATTATTGGCTATTTTGCAAAGACTATTCTCAGTGGGCAATGATGCGCTGACTCAATCAGCGATGCAAGTTCTCAGGGTATGCTTACTCGAAGTTCCGAGGGCAATTGATACGTACAGAGAAATACAAGGTAGTTTAGTCATAGCCCTCGATAACTATTCACGTCAAGTTGCATGTGAATATAAGTGGTCAGGTTTGTACAGCACATTGCTGTTGTTTGAAACGGCTCTTGTATTCGACACTTCTCTAGCGGATGACATCGATGACGGGTATATGTCAAGCATTTTATTGAAGTTGCTACAATATCCCCATTTTTGGGTCCAGTTATCTGTCTCTAGAGTTATCTCTCTGTACTTAACTGGCAGACATGCAGGTGATGCTGGGGAAAGGCTAAGTGCGCGGTCCCCTCATTATCTTAAGACACTTATTGTTTCACACATAGGCATTCTTGAGTATGTGGCGCGCACGAAAATGGCCGAACAGTCTATGAAATTGTGTGGTGCAATATTTAAGAATATCATAACTGCATCTTCAATTTTACTTCATGGGAACAGCAAGTGTGTACTACAGCAACATCTGCGTCAAGAAAAATACTTTGAAGGGTGCACTATTTTGAAGTATTTGAAACGATTTAGCCAGTCAAAAGATGAGTTGCTTCAGGAGATTGCGTTGCGCTTAGTCGCTGGACTTGCGGGCCCGCTCAAAGACTGTGTAGAGAGTAACGAAGATGTACTGGGGATATTTGTTGACATTTGCTCTAGCGATCTTTATCGTAATCGAGGTACGCAGAAACTTGCAGGAGAAGTGGCAAAGTGTATCTCGACATACGTTTCTAGTACAAAGTGGGCATTGGCCGTTTCGCAATCGAAGGGTAGAAACTGCGCGAGCGGCTCCTAGATTTTGAGAAACGTACGCCTAAGTTCACGTCGGCAGAGACGATGATCAGTGTTTATACTTTTCAGATAGTAAAGTATCAGCTGGGCATTTTGTAAGACTTTATTCTGATCGCGTTTCAGTTTGAACTTCAACTTGTCTCTTTCTCGGAAGTCTGTGGTCAGTTGTAATGAAATTTTCACAGCGTTTGATATTATCTGCAAAGGTAGTTTTGAATGGCACGCTTCACTAAAGCCGTAATTTTTGTGTTCATCATGCAGATAAGCGTGTTTTTCATCGATGTACTTATACTCAGTAGAAATTCTTGAAAGTCTGGGCGATATATATATAGCAGTGAAATATCTGAGTATTTTGAGATGACTCGAGACAACTATTTTGGTACGTCTGCGAAGTAGGAACTCTAACACGGCCCATAAAACATATTCATTTTCGTTTGTGCTCGTCGATGTACACGGTTCATGGAGGAATAGCAACGACTTCGTGTTTGCCATAAACACTGTTCTGCTTAAATTCATGCACTCATCAAAAAAGTGAGATATGAAAAGTCCTTTTTGAACAGAATGGTTCGAACAGATTTCTAAACTCGGACATGTTGCATGACTCGAATTAACAAAACAACCGGACAAAGCATGTATTACGTTTTGAAATACACTGTGAATCAGTGTTGTTTGCCCGCTCATATTTGCACCCATTATAAGCTCGAATGGAACCAGCCGAGATAGTGATATTGTGAAATGTGTCAATGTTTGAGACATTGGTACATCAGGCTTAGTGTTCACTAATATAAGCGCCTCAGACTCGTTCAACGTCGGACGACACAATTTCATCTGATCGGCTTCTATTAGTTTTGACCATCTGATCATACCACAGGCGCACTTCAGCGCCAGAACAGAATCACACACATATTTTTTTAGGTATTTTAGGCGCTCACAGAGGTCGGCACACAACTCCCGCGAAATGTATAACGCTCGATCCATTGTCGCTTCAAATCGCATGTTTAAGCAATCTAGTTCGGCAAACGTCAGTCTGTTGTACACCTTACCCCGAACATACTTCTGTGCTAAAATCCGAATACCAATAACATCATTTGATCGACAAGTGTGCGTACTCTGGTAGACCATAGCATTGTACGCGTGTACTCTGTCGATATCAGTCTCTTGAACAAACCAAAAGAATCCACATGTTCTTTTGTAAAGTAGCACTTTCGACTTTACGCCTACCTCGCTGTGTTTCTGCGAGATCATTGTGAAAATTAATTTTGCTATTGTACACAGTGCATGTCGGCACATATCTAAGATTTGGCTTCTGCCGGAATTCCACGCAAAAATACCCAGCGCCGAGTGAGGAACAAACCCTTGCTTCATCATACTCGTATTCGTACTCATGTATAAGTTCAGAACTGAAGAAACTCGTGAAAATTGCGGTGTATTCATATTCATCTTTATTCCAACTGCGAGTGGAGTGTGGACATTTTCAAGCAAGTAGAAAATGAACGGCCGCGATGCTAATGCACACAGCGAATGTCTGATAATCGAGCGAGTCGTTGATATGTTGAGCGCTTGTAAGCGCGCGAATGTTTGCAAGTTTTCAATTGATTTTTTTGCATGCGGTATACTTGCCGAGCACGCCGTTCGCATAGACTGAAGGGTGTCAAAGTAAGTACCTGCGAGAGCAGCATCCGCATTGTCGACCTGAAAACGCATGTCAGATATTATGCTCTGTTTTCTCGAGTAGAAAAGAGAAACGCCAAATGATTGACGGATCTGGCCAAAGTTCCACAGCGCTGGTGCTATGGTAGAGTTTTTCAACAGTAGTGTGAAGTTCTTTATGCAGAGTACAGACATCAAAGCCGGTGCCACATCTTTGAACTTGCAAATAGGCGCAAACTTTAGAAAACGCCGCAAAATTTCCATGGTTGCTCCGCCAAAGTTTGCTTCTTTCTTGTAGGTGCAAATATTTTCAAAATTTGTCCAAAATTTTACATGAAAGCATCGGCACCCTAATTTTCCACTGAATCTTAGAAGCGAATCGGATGAAGAAGCGTATTTCGCATCCTCGCACCCGTCTACAACTACGATAACATTCGTTGAATGCCGATATATCAACCTCAGGATTTGAACGTCGTCCATAATTCCTATGCAGTGATATACATAAATACGGCAGAACATGTCAGCCAAGTCAATAAACGTTGCCTTGACGAAAGTATTCAAGTGGAAACTGACGATTGCAATCATTCACTATTTTACGAGTATTTTGGTGACTCGGTAACCACGACACGTTGGAATGTACCGCTAAGCTGTGTGGGAGAGTATATGTCGTTGGACTGACACATTGAGTGTTATTTGCATGGAATGAGCATTTAAAAAGAAGGTTTTTTATTAGCATATACGATGATTTTCACGTATCTGAAAGCTATTCGATATGATTAAAGATCCTTCGTTTCAACAAGAACACCACCGGTTCCTAAGACAAGAGTTTTTGGGTTCCAATGTTGGTTGTAGTTCTCACATTTCAAATCACGAAGTGCTGCACTACCAACATCACTGCATGTATTCGGATGCAACGTTTTTACTGAACGTAGTAGTTCTTCCGCCCCTAAGTTCAAGAAAGCGCACTGCGAAGTTGTTTCATTAAGCAGTATTTCCGATGCTCCGTGACATACCTGATAATCCTCTTCTTGCACCGCACAGTTTCGAATGAGCATACAGCACTGCCTTGCAATAGAGGGATTGTGTAAATGGGAATGCATGACTTTTATGAAGGCCGCAAAATACCCTTCTGAAAACATGTTGGATACAACTTGTTTGTTTCGAAGAGATATAGCAGACATGACGGAAAGCGTGCGCTCTACAACACAAGCTCTTCTTTTGTTTGCAATGACGATGTCAGGCTCACCGATGTCGGTGCTAATATGGCTTGATAGATCATGCATACATGAGCATAGCAATCCGTAAAGTATTTCGAGACCTTCATAGTCAACAATACTTTTCTTCCCGAAATCCGAGACTGCAAGTTTTCTGAGGCAACCAAGTGCTATTTTTGTATCCATGTTAGTAACTTTTCGACCAAGAATTTGCTGGACAGCATATTCAATAAAACAAGCTTAAAATTATTCAGGTTGCGAATTACCAGTAGATGAGTCAGCACATCCGCATCTACGAATTGCCGGCATATTTGTTCATTGAGCATAAGTGACTCCGCCTGCTTATAATTCAATTCACGAGTTGGCGCTCAAAGCAGCAAACGTACAAATTTTAAGGCATCCCTGCACGGGTGGACAAAATTGTTGTCCGATGCATTGTGCAAAACTACATGGATTATATCAGTGAATTAACGCAGAGGAAAATGACATCACCTTCAACCAGCGCCGATATTAGCCCAGCTTCCCGATATAATTCGGCATACGGAATTACTGAAGAAATTCCACTACTTGTGTCATCCGTTAACGTTGACCACCCCAACTCACATCCTGCTTCACGCGATTTATGGTGTTGACATTCAGACAGAATTCTAACTAGCGTCTTCGGAAAGTTTTCCTGAATTTGTTAAATGTAAGATGTAGTAGTCGAGCAAGCGAAATTTTTCATCCATACCGAGAACAACAGCTGTTTAGCTTTATTGCACTTCCGAGTCCCAGCAGCAAGAGCTCGAAGAATGCTGGTGAAGAGCAGCTCTTCATGTTCAGCAAGAAGGGGCACAATAGCTTGAAGGAGTCGTTTAAAAATGCTTTCATTGAAGTTAAAATCGTTCATCTGTTTCATGTGACCGTCTTTGTGTGTCGTCAGTTGAGTTTCAAAGTCCAACGCCAGTCAAAATCTCGCACCTCTTAGTGTACATAGCAGAAAGTGACGATCTTCGGATTCATCTAACATAGAAAGTGCCCCATCAAGAAGTACATGTGCGTGACTGATCGATATTCCCTCCTGTGTCATTTGCTGAACGGCTGTTGGACTTGCACGTAGTGTGGCTAGCTGCGTGCACATACTTTGCTTTTCCCCGTGGTTGATGGCGTCTACTAGACTGCTCACAGGTGAGTCGTATACCGCTCGCCTACTGGTTTCAGGCCAATTAAGCATGCTTCTATCCACAACGATGCCGCGAATACGAAGTTCCTCTATCGCTCCGCTGACTGACTCTTCGTCACTCAACTGGAAGTCAGAGCGGTAACTTGCTATTAAGTCGACGAACAACGCCTGTGATTAGTGTTAGTAACGTTTCACGGATTGTTCTGATTGGTTTACATGTGCAATGTCCGCATTCATCATTGCTGCGTGAAACGATTCAGGTTAGGTCGTCCACCTTGTCACACGGATGTACGTCACTGAAGATTCACACGGAGTGCGCTATTGATAGACCTCAAGTGTGACCAGGCGCGCTAGTTCTGGGTAACTCGCTATAGGACGTTTGTGATTTTAATACATAGAGTGATCCATCGGTTTCTTAATAGCGGATTGTGTCGCACAATTGGCCAATACTAATACCAACTTGTTGGTAGATAAAAACGGCGCTCCAACGTTAGGACTATACGATGCAAATATGCTTGCCTTATACTTCTGCCATACCTGGTATATACCTGGTAGCTATATAGCTACCAGGTATATATATTATGCGTATTCATATTTACTAGTACTTGTACAAGTACTATCGATAGTAGTATGTATTCATTCACGTGAACATAGACTATGTACGGCCCTAATACGATTAATGTGCCAACACATATGCAAATTTAATCACAACAATACCGTTAAATATGAACGATTCACGACGTCATAATCGTCGAATTGGCTCAAAAACGAACGAAAATGCGCTCGACAAATTGTTCCCTTTGACTGACGATGCATATGTACATCACAAGGCGGCCGCCTTGTGTGCCGCCCTGGAATTCACGCAACCTGCCAAAGTCACGAAATGGATACTAACCACTCGCTGGAGTGCGCTATTTTGTCGAAGTTGAACCCATGGTTACGTTTAGAGAGTGATAGCAACCCGATACCAAGAATCTTTAACCATATTGGCGACTACAAGTCCGCTTTTGAGCCGAAACTGCTAGAAGAGGTGAGAGAAGGTGTGAAAACCACGCTGAATCATGCGATAGGTATGTCCGATGATATTCCGAATAATATGACTATTTTCATCTGCATTCTCCATGTGCAGAAAACAAGTTGTTTTACCAAGTAGAACAGTGGCGCGCGCTTTCAAATAACAGTGGGCTATTTAGCATGACGCTCACTGGAAAGATTCCGTGTGAACTACAAGCAAGTTGCATCGCGCTACTTGTTGTGTGCACACGTGCGGGTTGTGAGGAGCTAAAAATCGATGGTGATGCCCCGGAAGCATGTGCAGTTTCAGTTGTTAAAACTGTCTCGAACTCATACATAGAACTGAAAAGTAGCCCGAGTGTTTCGCACCTCTGGAAAATACTCAAGGGTTGCGTTGAAAATTCAACCTCTTCAGAAAGGTTATGGATAATCATAGGCCCTAAGATTGCGACTTTCTCTCAGGAATTTGAGGCTCTCAACCATGTAGAAAAGTTAAGTAAGGTGAGCATGAAGGGAACGCGAAAAAGAATACTGGAACTGACATTTTTAGCATGTTCTGAACGCCATATTGAATCCCGCCCTATTTACTGCCCATGACAAAGTGAATACTAGAGAACGAATGATACCTAATATCGAACACTATCTGGAGCGACTACGTGAGTCATTCAATCCCATGCAAGTAGACGCCATCCAGCGTTCCATCGTATCTTCTACAACTACCAAGCCGGCAGATTTTCCTTTTACGCTTGTCCAAGGTCCACCAGGAACAGGTAAAACGCACACTATAGTGAGTTCTATTCATTCACGTTCGTCAAAATCGAATTAACATTTCATACAGTGGGGTCTTTTGAATTACTTGCATTTGATAAGCTTCCAAAGATACTATGACTCAACCATGAGAGTAGTATATAACGCTTCAACAAGACCAAGAATGCACAGACCGCACATATTGGTGTGTGCGCCAAGCAATAGCGCAGTAGACAACATTCTTGAGCGTATCATTCAATATGGATTCTATCAGTTGAATGGCCAACAATATCGCCCTGCTATGATCCGTGTTGGAGCTTCAGGTGCTGAAATATCAAAATCGTGTCGTGATTTCTCTGTCGAATCAAAAGTTGACGCTTTATTAGGTATGTCGACTGAAGAATGGCGCATGTGGTATTCTCGTCAGTTGCACACCGTAACTTCTCTCGAAAAGGAAATAGAAATTAAATTTAGTGAACTGAATGGATCAAGGCAGTTTGATTCTGGTGAACTAGAAAGAATATCTGCACAAATAGTGACCACATTTGATGTCAGGGACCGTGCAGTTGGTGATTTATCCAGACTAGAGCGCTTACGAAATTACTACAGCAAGAATCGATGCATAGATGGTGAATCAGTACAGCTGTTACGTTCTACTCTGGAAGCGTCTTTTGTCGATGAGGCTGAAATCGTATTTACAACGTTAGCTTCTAGTGGTAAACGTAGCTTGCGTGACTCTACTTGCGATTTTCAAACTCTCATCGTCGACGAGGCGGCGCAAGCGAGTGAACTGTCTACACTTTTACCGCTTTTCCATGGGATTCGGCACTGTGTATTGGTTGGAGATCCACAGCAGCTACCAGCCACCGTTTTGTCGAAAGGTGCAAAATGTGCGCGCTTCGACAGATCACTTTTTGAACGTTTGACTGAAAATGGAATTCAACCGATTGTGTTGTCCACGCAATACAGAATGCACCCTGAAATTCGAAGTTTCCCATCAGAGTACTTTTACAAGAACGCGCTCATAGACGACGTAGATGTACTTTCATCTCCACTCAACTTTCATGAAATGAACACAGGCTCGTCCCGCATTGACTTCCATCCATACCTTCTTTTTGATACTCTTTGTGGTGTTGAACAAAAAAATAGCGCAGGATCAATTAAAAATGAATTTGAGGTGCAACTATGCTTCAAGCTACTTGAATTACTAGTGTTGTCATGGATAAAAGGTGAGCGGCCCAGGATAGCAGTAATAACTCCATACGCGTTCCAGTGTCAGCGCATCAAGCAGTATACGAAGCCTTTGGCCGCTCAGATCGATTTAACCATCAGCACTGTTGATGGCTTTCAAGGGAGGGAGAGTGATGTCGTTATACTCTCCTGTGTTAGAAACGCCAAATTTGGGATGGGTTTTATGCTCGATACTCGGCGCATGAATGTTGCTCTAACGCGGGCAAAATTTGGACTTTGGGTATTGTGTAGTTCACAGAATGCTATGCTTAGTCCGCTCTGGCAAGCGCTATTCACCGATGCGAGTGCAAGGTCAAGAATTGTCCGTGAAAAACAGACTAACAACCTTATCAAGTTTGGTATATAAACGCTGATCTTATTCGTAAATGAATCCCCATTAACACGACATTTGATCCAGCCTTTAGTCCACACTAACTGGTCAATGTGCATATGAAGTCCAGTGCTGATTGGTTCCTCGATGTTGTCACGGCAATACTACCATGGAGCGCGTTCAACTCGCGAACGAACGCGCGTAGTGTATGCGATAAGTCGTTAGATGAAATCAGGTCACACCGATATCGACAGATTTCTCGTAGCATGAGAAGTATATGATGAATATGTACGCTAGATTTCACGCAATAGCAGAGCTCGGAAACAAATTGCTTGAAAGTACTCGAGTCCAAGTTGTACGGAATATGTTTGACGTGTTGTGGAGGAAGTGCATTTAGAACTGCCTGGAAGAAACGTCGGTTCGAAAGTCTGGTTGCTACAATCAAAGCCTCAGTGAACGCACTGTTTTGTAGTGCAAAGTGAAGATGTTTATCACTCAATTGCTCGTCAAAATCTTTGTGCTGAATGTTATCTGAAGAGTCTTTTAAAATGAATACCTGCCGACTGCGAGCAACACATATATTTTTTCCATCAACTGAACAAAGCAGCTGAACAACTGAATCAAGAGTAGGTTCCCCTTCAGGTAAAAATACACGCTTCACAAGCGCACATGTCTGAACGTCGAAAATGCTCACAAGCATATCAGATTCAGCTGAAGCTAAAAATGAACAGCCATGAATAAATTGAAGTCTTGCGCAGTCAGTGTAATTCGTTCGATTTGTATTCGAATTACTTGTGGCGGTATTTGAGACCATAGATCCATGTAAGTTCGACGTCCGAATGTTCCATATACTAACAGTCGAGTTTATCAACATTGTTGCCAAGTACGTACCACATGGCGATAACGCTGTTGTCTGTACCTCCATCGAGTGAAACAATGAATCTATTTGTCCATTTTTGCCATACACATCCCAAACACGAGTCGAACCATCCCATGAACTTGAAAAGATATGCGATGTTTGACGGCAAACACAAATAGAAGTGATCGGAGACGTGTGCCCAACAAGAACATCGAGCAACTGTCCAGTTGAAACGGACCATAACATGATACTGAAATTGTCCACAGCCGCTCCGCATAGAACTTCATCACTACGATCTAGCGCTATGTGCGAAATTCCTCTGCTATTCGGCGCAGTGAAAGTTCTGAAGTTACGATATCGTAAAATGTCGTACGCGCGAACTGTGCCATCCATGCTTGAGGACAGTAACCCCCTATCATTTGAAAGAAATAGCACTTGATTTACTCTGGCGTTGTGTTGTGAAAATGTTGCCATGCATGTTTTGGAAACCACGTCCCATAAGTTCACGGTGTCGAACTTCGTTCCAGTTGCCATGAGAGAGTATGTTGAGTTCATGGCAATTGTTGTAACGTCGTGCAGCTCGTTGCTATGCTTGAGCAAGAAAGTATCTAGTTTGTAATCCCACAAGCATACATCGCTTGAGCAGTCGCCATCTACCAGTATGCAAGCTCGAACTGGATCAAAGGTACATCGCATGGGTTTTAAAAGGTGAGTTTTTATGCATACAGACCGGATCAAATCACGTGAGACTACATCAAATACTTTCAAAATACCACCAGTTAAACCAACACACAAAACTTTAGCCAAGCCACTGAAGTCGGCACATTCAACTGGGGCATCCAAGGACAAGTTCTTACATGAGTCCACAAGATATTCTTGTGATTGAGTCGACTTTTTAGCAACTATAAGTGTACCGTCACTGGAAAATGAGTAAGTTGTTGTTGCGCCAAAACTAATGGAAACTGCAAGCAACTTGGATTTGTGCTTTACAGCCTCGAAGGATAGTTTTGTGGATATAGTGATCACCCTACTGCTGTGATCGGAGCAACCGAATATGATACCATCATCACCCCAAGACATGCAAGAAATAGTTGAATTTAAAAAGGAATGTCTTGTCACCAGTGGAGTAACCGTACAGTAGAACATCGTATTCTTTTCTTTTAAATCCCATATTTCGACACACTCGTCAGTAGCAATTACTAAAAGATCCGAATTTGCATTGAATGCCGAACGTTGCACTCGTCCACGGCTCTTAATCCGACTGATAACGACATGGTTAGCCGTACTGGCGATGACCCCTCGAGAATCTACATCGGCCACGAACAAGAGTTTTGAGCATCGAGAAACAGCGATGTTGGTGATCACTCCCACATGCCCATATGAAGTAATTATACTGCGCAAAGTGGACGCATTTGATACGCTTACGTGTCGACCAAGTGAAGTGTACACCGTCCCATTACAAACAGTGCTTTGTACCACTCCTTGAGTTGAACCAAATATGCTTGAGAGGGAATAACTCATACTCATACCTCTTCTCCGTTCAAATATTCACTGTGTGCGCATCTAAGAGATATGTCGCAACGCGACCAACATTTCGGCGGGTGAAGTTATGCCAACAGTAGAAAGTAGCTGATAACCTGCTCGTGCGTTGTTATGCAGTGGCGGCTGTGACTGAACGTTACTACGAATATGTGTCCGAAATCCCGGGTTATAAGGTTCTTAAGGGCTAACAGGTCGAAATTAGAATAGTGAAATGCCAAAAGTTATTCCTATTCGAGAAAAATCGTGACTAACAGGTCGAAAATAAGCTAATTTCTTATTCCAATTGCCCAAAGATTGGAATAAAATCGCCAAAGTTATTCCAATCTTTGCGATTGGAATAGCGATTGGAATAGCGACGACGAGTTAATGACTCAACGATTTTTAGGGGGTCACGGAGCCCGCTATTCTAATTCCGCACCTGTTAGTTGGAAGTAGGAATAGCGAGCCTTCACCGCGACGTAACTCGCACGTCTCACTACGAAAATTTTTGAAAAATCTGTGCGACGGCGCAACAAGTGCACACGGCGACGATGTCGCGCTTTCCGATCAGTGTGCGGCGACTTTCGCGTCGAGTACACGGCGTTTTCGTTCCCCAAGCTTCACCAGACTGTGGGTGCGTATTGACCAATAGTGACTCGACGCTGTTCGCTATTTCAATCGAGGACCTGTTAGTCGCCCTAAGAGAAAATCACACGTTACTTAGTCGTACAAGACTAAGGGATACTTGATATAAAAACATCAATATTTCAGAGGATAGTGTTTATACCAACCTGTTAGTTGGTATATATAGACTATATATAATATCTATATCATAAATGACTGAGATGGGTGTATTTGGGGTTTGAACTCATATGGCAATATAAACACCAATACAATGTAAATATTGAATATATGCATAGTATTTGGCACTTGGATTATCTGTAGAAAACTACGCGCGTGGTTTCGGCGACTTGCTGTGCTCGTGAGGTGAAACCGCGCGCGTGTCACTTCGACGAGGAAGTGTGGATAAGTACGGCAACGCAACATTCAGTCAGTCAGTCGATTTAAATAAACTGATCTTGGGCTGTCACAAAAGTACAAGTCTGTATTGCGCAGAGTCACTAGTTACCAAATATTCGGAGAGTAGCGAGAGTAGGTCTGTTCATGATATCTTCAACTCGTAACTATTGGGCGTCTTGGGATAAAGTTGTCTCCAATGTTACGTTCAATCTCCTTCGGGAAATTGGATGGTCTGTTGATCCGATCAGCAGCGCAACGCGCGGCTTATTCGCTGTAGAGTCACCTACCCCCTTAGTGACGTGCTTGACCTTGTACATAGTGATAGTTTTGGCAGGTTGCTTCAAACTTTGCAGAAGGCCAAGGCAAACAAATGATCCGGCGTGGCTCAAACTTGTCATCATTGTGCATAATGTATTCCTTATTCTTCTGAGCGCTTACATGTGCGTGGGCTGCGTTAAAGAAGCGTACTTGAAGGGTTACACACTATGGGGCAATGACTATGATCCTCGCGAAACTGAACTAGCGCGGTTCATCCACTTGTTTTTCATTTCGAAAATCTATGAATTCTTAGATACCTTCATCATGCTACTCAAAGGAAACCTAAAGCAGGTGACATTCCTCCACGTGTATCACCATGCAACTATTTCTTTCATTTGGTGGATGATAGCGCGCGTTGCGCCTGGTGGAGATGCTTATTTTAGCGCCGCTTTAAATTCGTGGGTGCATGTATGCATGTATTCGTACTACTTACTCGCCATAATTGTCGGTAAAAACGAGAGAAGCCGTCGAAAGTATCTTTGGTGGGGGAGATATCTAACGCAGATGCAGATGTTCCAGTTTGTTCTCAATCTCTGCCAAGCACTATATTGCACACATTTCTCGCCATACCCGCGATTTCTCTCGAAGATTTTGCTTGTATATATGGCTAGCCTGCTGGCATTATTTGGTCAGTTCTACCACGCGAAACATATGTCTAAGTCCAAAAAAAATGTGTAGTGTGTTGTAACACCTGCTGAGAAAAGTACAAATAACACAAAGTAAGCACCTTGCATATGTATTTCAACCCTCACGCCTATTGCCCATAGCGCGCATATCGCACATACCACGCAACTCGCAGAGCACATGCAATTGTTTTACACCGCGACTACAAAGACTAATACTACAAGTTCAGGGAACGACGTTCAAGGCGCGTGAATGAAGTTCAAGTATCTGTTTGAGTTCACACGCCTGTCGAGTCTGAACAGTGTCAAACTGAGTATCATGAGTTAGTTAGTTATCTTTCAAACGATATATGGACGCACCGTACTAGAAGTCGTGGCTTTAAACGTAAGAACTCCGGTGACGTGGTTGTACCGCATCCGCAACCTCAACTAAAGCAGTGCTTTATGAGTGAAAACAAATAATATGTTGGTCGAAACTCACCTCAGTCGGGCTGTGTTTTAAGCACGTGTCGACCGCGATGGAAAGACGGTCCATGATCGCGCGCCGCAAAGTTGAAGTACCCGCACAAGCACTGTGCGACTGACACGTGCTTGTTTTGTCACTTTCGTGTCTGCGTGTCACGTGAAAAGGTGTTCAACACTTACATAAAAGGTTGGTAAAGTACAATAAACTAGGAATGGGCCAATTCGCGCGCGTACTACATATGCACCTTTATTTACGCTTATGATCACGATTTTAAAAAAGCCATTTAAAAAAATTACGGCGGAACTTGATCTGGTGGCGTTTCGCAGTTGATAGGGCATGTATATGTAATATACTACAACCGTCAAGGACGCCCCGGCGGACTGGGCGAAAAATCGTGCGCGCGTGCAGGTGCATGCCTTGTTTTACCTCCATGTGCGCACGCGGGCCATCGCTATAATGAACCGATTATAGTAAAGGCATACTCACTATTACTGTATGATTAAATACTCAACTTTTTTCTATCACGCCCGCACATCTTCTTCAGCGTTTGGGACGAGCGACAACCTCCAGTTTGGATTTATGTAAAGAGACGAGTCAACTACACACCAAGCCATCGTTCGAAATAACCATTGTTTTTCATTCACTACTCCGCACTGATAAGCAACAGCACATGCCATGATCGAGCCATAACTCTTATATGTTTTCAAAACATGTGCTCAAGTACAGAATACGCACAGGAGAGTATAATCATGGACATGAAGCCACTCATGCACCTGCACGAAAAGTCTGGAGTTGCAAGAAACTACCGCGCCCATGATGCAGCAAATGTGTCCACCGGATGGTGGCCTCTCAGCCCGTGGCATGAGTGTGACTATACTGGTGCTGCGTGTGGTTTACAGAAGCACAATCACGGATCTGTACGTAGAAATTCCGAACATTTGCCTTGTGTTTGAACCCTGCATTATGCTGCTTTCGTACTGATGCCGAATCGTGCGTTAAAAACGCATCACAATAATCTACATATCGCTTTTAGCCCAAATCTTACAAGTGTCAGCAAAACTTACCGCAATAATACCGTGGCATTTGGAAACCCACGTGAATTTGAGCAGGCGCTGCGAACGCGAGAAAATGTGTTGAGAGAATGTGTACCACTTTTTAAATAATTACTTCGACACGCGTCTCGTACAGACGAGTTAAAACGTTTCGTTCCTCTTTTTTGACGCACACCTAGGAGCTGTTCGTTTGTAGTCGGGTGCGGCGGGCACTGAAATAATAGGCATTTTACACACATTGACAATATACCATGGTATGCTTGTAATTGGCGTCAAGTATGAATCCATTTTTTCGTGATTTCATAATTTGATGTAGCCTCTTCACATCTGCTTAATTGAGTCTTGTTTACATGTGTGTAGTGCCAAAGTTGTCCTCGAAAAGTCGTTCTGCAAGTATCTAATTAATCACAATAATCTACTTGCGTGGTCGTGAAATCGTACGCGAAAAATCGTGAACCTGCGCAGGCGATGAAGCCGAGATCGCAGATCGTTCAAACAGAGTTAAACTTGAGTAAACATACTGGCTTTTGCACGGCTCGGTTGGACAGTAGTCTGCTTCGAAACCTGTAATTGAGTACTTTGTATCTTTAACTCGCAAACATGCGGCGGCAGTTTGCAAAGCACCTAGCAAATAGTAGCTTCAGCTGGACGCAGTTGGGTTTAAACCGTTTCGAAGCTTGGAGCACTTCTTACGCGAGGTGTCGGCAAATTGGACAGATTGCAGGAAAAGAAAGCAGTAATGTATCATTCTTAGAGTCGTATTCTCGGCATGAAGTTGAAAGAAAAAGTCAAGGGCTGCCGCCAAAACCTCTTGATCCAACTCAAGTAGCTCAGCTCACCCGTCTTTTGGATGAGCCACCGCCCAACTCCGAGGACCAGTTGATATCCATGCTAGAAAATCGTGTACCCCCCGGTGTAGATGAGGCGGCGTACGTTAAGGCAGCATGGCTTGCTAGCCTGGCAAATGGGACCAGCAAAAATGACCTAGTTTCAGCTGAAAAAGCGGTGAAGTTACTTGGGAGCATGCAGGGCGGGTACAATATCTCTCCCCTAGTTGATGCGTTAGATGACGATATACTTGCACCATTAGCGGTAGAAGCGCTATCGCACACTATTTTAGTTTTCGATGCGTTCTATGACGTTGAAACGAAGTCACGAAATGGGAATCAGTTTGCGACAGACGTGTTGAAGAGATGGGCTGACGCTGACTGGTTTACACATCGAAAGAAGGTTCCAGAGAAGCTGACAGTTACGGCTTTCAAAGTGTCCGGGGAAACAAATACTGACGATCTATCACCAGCACAGGATGCCTGGAGCCGCCCCGATATCCCTTTACATGCGTTGGCTATGTTAAAAAATCCACGCGACGGAATTTATGATGCAGTGTCACAGATTGCGGAACTCAAAAGTAAAGGTTTTCCTGTCGTTTACGTAGGAGATGTCGTCGGAACCGGATCGTCGAGAAAATCTGCGACAAACTCATTACTGTGGCATATGGGAGTGGACATTCCATATGTTCCGAATAAGCGCACTGGCGGTGTCACTATTGGTGGTAAAATTGCACCAATATTCTTCAACACGATGGAGGACAGTGGTTCTTTACCGCTTGAAATGAATGTGGAAAAGATTCACATGGGCGATGTAATCGATATATATCCATATGAAGGGATTGTTCGGTCACACGTTACTCAAGAAGTTTTGGCAGAGTTTGGATTGAAGAGTTCGGTGCTGTTGGATGAAGTACAAGCTGGTGGACGCATCGCGCTCATTATTGGACGAGGCCTTACTGATAAAGCACGTCAGTCTCTCAAGTTACCAAAGTCTGATGTTTTCCGACAACCAATTGTTCCGACAAAGAAAGTTACCGGTTTCACGTATGCTCAAAAAATAGTAGGACATGCCTGTGGCATGGAAAGTGGTGTTCTACCAGGAACATATTGCGAACCAAAAGTCACTACAGTTGGCAGCCAAGACACGACAGGTCCTATGACCCGTGATGAACTTAAAGATTTAGCTTGCCTTGGTTTTAGTGCAGATTTAGTTCTCCAGTCGTTCTGCCACACTGCCGCATATCCGAAGCCAGTCGATATTGCGACGCACCACTCTCTTCCGGATTTCATAAGAACACGTGGCGGCATCTCTCTTAAACCAGGCGATGGCGTTATTCATAGCTGGTTGAACAGAATGTTACTTCCGGACACTGTTGGCACTGGTGGAGACTCGCACACACGATTTCCTATCGGCATTTCCTTTCCTGCCGGCTCTGGCCTTGTAGCATTTGGAGCGGCGACTGGAGTCATACCCCTTGACATGCCGGAATCTGTTCTTGTGAAATTCACCGGGAATCTACAACCTGGTATTACATTGAGAGATCTAGTTCATGCAATCCCATATTTTGCAATTCAGGAAGGAATGCTTACAGTTTCAAAAGAAAATAAAAGAAATATATTCAGTGGACGCATTCTGGAAATAGAGGGACTCGAGTACTTGAAATGCGAACAAGCATTTGAGCTGTCAGATGCAAGCGCCGAAAGAAGTGCCGCTGGATGTACAATAAAATTAAACAAGGAGCCCATCCAAGAATATCTTCAAAGCAACATAGTACTCCTCAAGTGGATGATTGCCAATTCTTACGGTGACAAGCGAGCGATCGAGAGGCGAATCGAAAGTATGCTTTCTTGGTTGGCAGCCCCAACTCTTCTCAAGGCAGACGCTGACGCTGAGTATGCTGCGCAACTTGTCATAGATCTTGATACAGTAACGGAACCTGTGCTTTGTGCCCCAAATGACCCAGATGACGCCCGACTACTTTCAACAGTGGCTGGAGATAAAGTTGATGAAGTTTTCATAGGTTCGTGTATGACAAATATCGGTCACTTTCGTGCCGCAGGGAAAGTATTGCAATCGTTTGACGGTGAGCTACCAACTCGGCTGTGGATTGCACCACCAACGAAGATGGATGAGTCACAGCTTAAGAGTGAAGGTTACTACGGCATCTTCGGTGCAGTAGGAGCGCGAACAGAAATGCCTGGTTGTTCTTTGTGCATGGGTAATCAGGCGCGAGTTGCCGAACGAAGCACAGTGGTGTCGACAAGTACAAGGAATTTTCCCAACCGTTTGGGTAAAGGTGCAAATGTTTACCTCGCTTCCGCTGAATTAGCAGCTGTATCTGCCATTCTCGGGCGTATACCTTCAAAGGCCGAATATATGAAACACGTGGCCGGTTTATCAGAATCAAGTGCAGACACCTATCGATATTTGAACTTTAACGAACTTGAAGAATACATCGTTCACCGCCCCGGAAATAATTAACTTTTAATAATCAAACGATCTTTTGCACATCAGCGATACCGGCCTAGGTTCAGCGAACGAAAACTTTAACTTATTATTTTCACTTATCTTTCGCGCGTTAGAAAACAATGACTTGGTAAGTGTGTAATAGACCAAGAATAAGGACGATCTAGAACACAGCATGTCAACTTTGGAGATAATTTGTGGTGGTGGTGATGCACACCTGCACAATAATACAATACCAACCGTATATTGCCCAAAGAAAATGACAGTAGCTGCAGCGTTTGTCACACGTTTTTGTTTATCTTTCCATGTAACGAAGTACCTCATCTGTTGAAAAAGTATATTTAAAAGACACATATATTCGGGCTTTTTGAAGTTGCTCCGACTCCGTTCGTTTGCTTGCCGTACAGTGAACGACGAGTGTAGGTACGCTACACATATCAGTGAGGCGATCAACCTAAGCCACACGTTAAAGCGGTAAAAGAAACACAAAAGAACGCACCAACTCTTATAACGTTCAGTCGTCAACACGGATAACGAACGCTCACCATCACCGTGAGCCACTAGAACGAGAGAGATAAGTATCAAAGAATATCTTTCTATCTTTGCAAACACGTGTTCTGCCACGCTCGTGGTCATTATATGAGCATATCTGGACTTACGTAGCTCGCTCGTTTGACACGAACACTTGACGGCGTCAAGCGTCGACGCCAAGCTGCGCCACCGTGACCAACTCAGCCCGCGCAAGGAATGCGGCTGGTAGTTGCGCGTCTACTGTACTTTTATCCATAGTACTATTGATTTTTCTTTCAAGTAAATAAAACAATGGATGTGTGTAAAGTGAGATTCAACCAATGAAAACACTGCAGTATACAATTGATTCAATTTTGATTGGTCGAATGATGACGATCGCGACGCCGCGAGAACAGAACTGTTGCACCCTGTTCCATCAGTTGTACCGTCAGAACTTCTCCCGTGTGCGGTCACTTGAGACCAGCAAGGCTCAACTATATTAGTCAGTACGTATGAGGTTCACTATCGGACGTTTCATGGCTTGGAAAGTGTGCTTCGCAGGTGAATATTTCGGCCAGATGAAAATAGATCTCTTCAACTCAACTCTCCAACAGCACTCATCTTGTCCGTCGCTTACAGCACTACTGTTACAGCTGACGATTCCAATGAAATCCTAGGAACGGTCATTGGAATTGATCTTGGGACGACTTACTCATGCGTCGGCGCTTATGTGAACGGTAAAGTTGAGATAATCGCAAACGATCAGGGGAACCGCATCACCCCTTCATATGTGGCTTTCACGGACACTGAGAGGCTCATCGGAGACTCGGCTAAAAATCAAGCGACGTCCAACCCCGAACGAACTGTGTTCGATGCCAAGCGCCTCATTGGCAGAAAGTAAGATGCTTACTGCGATGTTCGCATCTTTGCGTACTGACTTGCCTCATAGGTTCACTGACAAAGAGGTTCAGCGCGATCTTAAAATGTTCCCTTTCAAGGTCGTGAATAAAGATACCAAGCCGTGTATTGAGGTTGAACTCAAAGATGGCAAGAAAACTTTCCAAGCGGAAGAAATTTCCGCAATGGTACTGACCAAAATGAAAGAAACTGCTGAAGCCTACCTTGGCAAGGACATAAAGCACGCTGTTGTCACTGTACCAGGTGTGTTTATTGCAGTACAGCACTCCCTTCTCATTTTAAAGTCATTGTGCAGCATATTTCAATGACGCACAACGCCAGGCTACGAAAGATGCAGGTGTAATTGCTGGCTTAAACGTCGCTCGAATTATCAATGAGCCAACCGCGGCGGCCATTGCGTACGGTCTGGACAAGAAAGGTGAAAAGAACATCTTGGTTTTCGATCTTGGTGGAGGCACATTTGACGTATCGATTTTGACGATCGATAATGGAGTTTTCGAAGTCATTTCCACCAATGGAGACACTCATCTCGGAGGTAAGTACGAAACTAAAGGATCGACGCAGAGTGCTCATGTTTCTTTCAGGTGAGGACTTCGACCAGCGCATCATGGAATATTTCATGAAACTCATCAAACGTAAACATGGCAAAGATATTTCCAGTGATGTCAAGGCAGTTCAAAAGCTACGCCGTGAGGCTGAGCGCGCGAAAAGGACACTCTCGAATCAACACCAAGTTCGAGTAGAAATCGAAGCCCTCTTTGATGGAACTGACTTCTCAGAACCCTTAACTCGCGCTCGTTTTGAAGAACTCAACAATGACTTGTTCAGGAAAACCATGGGACCAGTAAAGAAGGCTATGGAAGATGCAGGAATGAAAAAAAATGAGATTGATGAAATTGTACTCGTCGGCGGCTCTACGCGAATCCCGAAAGTGCAAGAGCTTTTGAAAGACTTTTTTGATGGCAAGGAACCAAACCGTGGAGTCAATCCTGACGAGGCTGTTGCCTATGGTGCGGCGGTTCAAGGTGGTATTCTTTCCGGAGAAGGAGGTGACGAGACGAAGGACATTTTATTGCTTGACGTGGCACCACTCACGCAAGGGATCGAGACTGTAGGTGGGGTTATGACAAAACTGATTCCTCGCAATACTGTCATTCCTACCAAGAAATCACAAACTTTTACTACATATCAGGATAATCAACAAACGGTTATGATTCAAGTTTTTGAGGGCGAGCGCGCAATGACAAAAGATAACCACTTACTTGGAAAGTTTGAACTCACCTCAATTCCTCCAGCACCACGTGGTGTTCCTCAGATCGAAGTGACCTTCGAGATTGACGCGAACGGTATCCTCAACGTTGGTGCCGAGGACAAGGGGACAGGAAAATCTGAGAAAATCACCATCACAAACGACAAAGGCCGACTCTCTCAAGAAGAAATCGAGCGAATGGTCGAAGAAGCTGAAGAATTTGCCGAAGAAGACCGCAAAATCAAGGAGCGTGTTGATGCTCGAAACAGTTTGGAAACGTTTGCTTACAACATGAAGAACACCATCTCTGACGCCGATAAGCTCGCGGACAAACTTGACGAAGAAGATAAGTCGACCATTGAAGAGGCGATCAAAGAAGCTCTCGAGTGGTTGGATGAAAATCAGGAAGCCGACAAAGAAGAGTACGACGAACAGCTCAAGCAGCTCGAACAAGTGTGCAATCCAATTGTGGCCAAGGCATATGGCAGTACGGCGAGCGACAGTGACGAAGACGAAGTTAGTGAACACGATGAACTTTAGGTATTGGGGAAGTTTTCGTGTTAGCTGGGCACGTGGTAAATAAAATACGTTTGAACTAAAAAACAATCAAATGCAACTCAAACCGCTTATACTAAGTCAAAACATCGTGAACACAGTGTGTGATGAGCTCTGTGCACCCAACAAGTGGAACACATGAAGGTTGCGAGCTGCCGTTTTCCTCAGTTCGCGTTGTCGCTATCTGTGCTATCTCGACCTAAGCCATACAAAATTCCAGTGAAACGCTCCACTCCCTCGTCACTAAACTTTGAACTGAGCAATTTGAAGAAAGTAAAAGCTGTTAGAAGGCTATCACTCCCAGCTTGATGCTGCTGTCCTATTCTTTCTACTTGGAGGGTATCTGCAAGTTTGTTCAAGCCTCCATGTATATTTCCGAGGCACTTCATCATATACTTAATATCGAATATTTGTGGGAAATATTTGTACAGAAGTTCAAAGAAATCACTTTCGTTTTCAGGCAGCCGTGTACACGTCAGCAGCTTGAGCAGATATCCAAAATCATAACCGCTATGAAAAGTTATCCATCGAACATCATCATTCAGTACAACGCCACTAACCATCAGTAACTCACCGAAACGACGTACGTCTATGCCTTGTATTTCTAAGGCAATAAAATCTATACCGCTATGCTTCAGAAGCTCAATAGAATCTCGAGCATATACGTCTTCTTTCAGACTAAACTCTCTGAAATTAAACTGCCAAATGCAAAACTGACCATTTATTTGAGCTAAATGACCACGCGCGTCTGTAAAAGTTAGTCCCAATTGTATCAGCTTGAGCATGTCCACGTTGCAGCGTAAGGTTTGATAATGAAAGTCAGACTGATCTTTGAAAGTCCCAACTGGACGCGCGACCTGCATACAACCGTCAAAGTTAGGTACATAAATAGAATCATTATACGACGCACCACTCCAGGGAATTCCGTATCCATTGCGACGTATGGATAATGTAAGATCACTTCACGTATGATCCCCATTTCTTCTTCCAGATTGTCCGCCCATACTTCTCTGGTCTTTACGTTACTGTGATTCATGATGTTGAGACGAATCGTGCGATATGTCAGCTTTTAACTTTTAAGTCAACTACCGGCGAAACGCAATGTGATCAGAGCGCAAGAAAGACCGGCGCCACGCCCTTTCTTGCGGCCCGGACACTTGTTTTTCCGAGGTCACGAGACACAGTGGATACTTAAAAAAAATACGCCGCTCCGAAGTCCACAATCGAACATTTCGAAATTTTAGATTAGTGAAATTTTGAAATAAATATTTCAATATTTCGTAAAGTTCACCTAAATGTTGAAATAAAATTCCAATATTACGCAAAAGTCGCCTCACTTTTTTTGAAAGTTGCCGCCGCACAACAAGTGTGATACTGCGTAACGCAAGCAGCGTCGCATTCATGGCACTTCAATCTCAAACAAGTCATACGCTATCACGAAGCAGAAGTTTTTTGCAGTCGTTAAGATTTCCGCGGGCGCGGACATTCGTAAGAGTCTGTCAAGCGACTCCTTCAGCGATGGCTCACAATTATGACTATGACATATTCGTCATTGGTAAGTGCCGTTCGAAGCGCTGGATCTTTGACTAAACATTACGCAAGGTGGTGGATCCGGTGGTGTCCGCGCGTCTCGTATGGCTTCGCAAAAAGGTGCGAAGGTTGGACTCTGTGAACTACCTTTTGACCCGGTTAGCTCTGAAAGTAAGGGAGGTCTTGGAGGCACGTGCGTAATTCGTGGCTGTGTACCTAAAAAACTCCTGGTTTACGGGAGCGCGTTTGCAGCTGACTTCGAAGACGCGCGAGGCTTCGGATGGTCTTTAACATCACATCCAACCTTTAAATGGGAGTCTCTTTTGCAGGCGAAAACGCAGGAAATTACTCGGCTCAACGGGATTTATTCCAAGTTACTCGACGGAGCTGGGGTACAGCTCTACACTGGTGCTGGTCGATTATTAGATGCCCACACCGTTCAAATAACTACACCTGAGGTACGACGAATATGTACATGAATTTCGAACTAATTTTCTTATCGCATCAGGGAACAACTAAGCGCGTTACTTCGAAAACCATACTTGTAGCAACTGGAGGAAGTGCCGTCAAACCTGAGATTCCTGGGGCGGAGCTCGGTGTGACGTCAGACGAAGCTCTGACCTTCGATCAGCTCCCCAAGAGAATACTAATAATCGGCGGAGGTTATATCGCCCTTGAGTTTGCTGGTATCTTCCAAGGGTTTGGATCTGAAGTTTCTCTTATGTACCGCCAACCACTACCCTTGCGCGGATTCGATTCCGATTTACGAGAAACAGTCAACTTGAACCTCAAACAACGAAACATAAACGTTCATGGGAATTGCATTCCAGAAAGAATCACGCGTAATGATGACGGTTCATTACAAGTACAAAGTAGTTCGGGCGCACTTGTAGTTGACGCGGTAATGTTTGCCACAGGTCGACAGCCAAATACCACTCGGCCAGACTTGGGTCTAGAGCAAGTTGGCGTCGATCTTGACGAAAATCGAGCAATTATCGTTAACGAGTTCAGTCAGACATCGATTCCTAGTATATGGGCCATTGGCGATGTAACGAATAGAGTGAATCTTACTCCCGTTGCGTTGATGGAGGGCATGGCGTTTGTAAGCAGTGTAGTGGAAGGCACGCTGACACGACCTGACTACAAGGATATTCCTTGTGCTGTGTTTTCGCAGCCACCAGTTGCAACGGTCGGTCTGTCTGAGGAGCAAGCTATCGCACAGGGTTACACTTGCGATATTTTCTGTTCTACATTTACACCGATGCGTTCAACTCTTGCAGGACGTAAAGAAAAATCCTTAATGAAACTAGTAGTTGACACTGAAAGTAAACGCGTCTTAGGAGTCCACATGGTCGGTATCGATGCACCAGAAATTATGCAAGGGTTTGCGACCGCGCTGAAATGTGGCGCAACCAAGAGTCAATTCGATGCAACTGTGGGCATACACCCTTCGAGCGCCGAAGAATTTGTTACCATGCGAACGCGCTCGCGTCAAGTAGGCCCGCAAACTCAGTGAGCAGAGAAGCAACACTTTTTACAGATTTAATTTTCTACGCAATCTTTTGAAATTACAACGAGGAGCAAATTTTGTCTAGTGCTAACTTAGTTGGGGTATGCCAAATATTCAGGGCCGGGATTGGGGGTCTGCCGTGAGGGGTGGTACTGTACTTGACGCGCGCGAAACGCACGAGACGCGCTGCACGCGCTTCTCAATATATCGTCACACGTAAGCATGAATTTCGTTTCGAAACATGCCTCGCAGAAATATGAGTTTTCTAAGGCTGGTGAGTGCTAAATATTCGGGCTGGAATCTGGGCATATGTGCCTTGGCACGGATTTCCCCCACCCATCAAAGTGCTAAACTAAATTATTACGTCTGATAGCTCTAGTAGTATGAAAACTTCGACTAACAGAACTTGTAATTGATCATCTAATTTGCGATATTTTGTCGAAGCATTTCCGCTCACTTTGGATATGTTAGTTGACCGATTCGTAAGTGAAGTTATATTGTGCACACATTCACTTAAAAGCCTTGGATTGGACTTCGAATGTTGTTCTATCATGTGAAGACAAAATATGACACACTTCGTCTTAAAAAGGAAATCTTCAACAAAGTTACACCTAAGAAAGTCCTCTTGACTATCTTCAATATGAGGAACTAAGTTGAACTCCAAACGTTCTATTATCTCAAACTCAATGCGTGTTAGCTCCCCCATGAACGTATGCACTCCTGACGTACCGAGTATTTTGCACAGAGTAAGTGAGTCTAACTTCGCGCTCACTAACTCAAATAACTTCAAATATAGAGAACAAATATTTGCATTCGACAGGCTCTGCAGTTCCAACGCGGTGCGAGCGAGACCTACGCACGTGACCATTATCTGAACAGGGCAGAGCGTTGATCCCGTTCGCAACGTTTTCCAAAAGAAATCAGCCGCCGTCATGACAATTGCACGTTCTACGTTCATGTGACTGAGTGAAATATACGAAGCTCCGGTGGCACAGCGACCACGAGTATCACCTACACGATGTTCGAGAGTCAAAAGCAAGCGACTCAATTCTATCACGCATAGCATATGTACGACTTTCGACTCATGCCCGTGGAGAAAATGCGAAGTAACCATAGACAAACGTCTGCGTAAACTGCGGTACAACGGTTGTTCCTTTCTACTGGTCTACGCTCTCTCTTGTTTGTGCGAGTTGAGTTTCATGGATATCGCTGCGATTCATATTCTGTGTGTACGCCACGACCCACCGCGAATCGTCATACATCCAGAAGTTATCAAATAGGCACTGCCTGCGCAGGTTCGAATCCTGCCGTCCGCGGTGTATCGAATGCGGCGGACGTGCCCGAGTGGTTAAGGGGTTTGACTCGAATACTTCGTTGAACTTTTCTCTAGTATGCGTTTTTGACCCGGGCGATAAACAATATCAATTTATTACATCATATTGTGAGATATAGTAATGGGATGAACAATATCAACGTAGGTAGCAGTTCACATAGAGCGGTCGGCACCCCACCACCTGTTACAAATAAGTAAAGAGACAGTCATGCTCAAAAGCTCTGATCGTATTTAATCGATCGTGCGCGAATGCGGTCGGAAGTTAAGGCCGTCAAGCTCAACTTGGTAAACTTAAGCGCTCATTCTTCCGCCAACTTTGTAAGTAGTAATAGAAGAAGTCGCAGTACAGAGCAGTCTGTATCAAACCACTCAACCAAACTATCCACTGACTATAACCAGGCTCAGTGAGATAGCGATAAATCCAATTCAATAAATATAGCGCCCTGTAACCCCCTAGCAAGAAGACATAATCGCCTGTCAGAGTGTCTATATTCTTTGTACGCTGTAGAAGAACGAGTTGAGGCAGTATTGCTACTGCTTCCAAGTAAATGGAGAATGTCCAAAGTACTTCGATGAAAGAAAATTCGTGATTAATAACTAACGCCATCATGAACGACGGTAGCAATAAAAAGACAATCCTGAAGGTATCCTGCTCACGGTCATATGTCTGGCTAACTACCCGATGTATCCGCATGTACCATAGCACGCAACAGCTACTTGAAATGAAAATCATTTTCATGACAGTATTGTAAAGCGATATAAAACTAAAAAATAAATCCAAATATCTCGCTACGAACACGATGGCGTAAAGCTCTTGCGTACGCATAGATACACCCGAGCAGGACTTAGTGGCCTGAATTTTCAACAGCAACACCTGAAAGAGAACGAAGATTACTCGACTGTCAGTCATTGTGAGCCAAAATACTATGAGTCAACGCGCGTCGATCAAATATAAACGCACTAGAATACTAGCCAGATGAGTCATGTCACCCACTGAGTTCAAGTTTAGTACTGGTGGACGAAACAGTTGAGAAAAGTGCATTTACCGAATCTGAAAATGTTCATCGTAGCAACCGAATAATCGCAACTATTTCAAATGATACGGCGTAGCGTAATCAACAGCAATCGATTGATGAACAACCTCAACCAACGCACGGTGACCGATCAAACGAAGAAGGAACCGGCGAGTGCTGAAAAATAACGCTCAGCAGAAAATAAGACGCACTACTTGATGTAAGATCCGTAATCTTGAAAGTATGTTTATAAACACGTACGGGTACCGGTAGCGTTTGTGTAGCGCATATACGCACAATTAACCTCGCGTGGAATACCGCATATATGTGCGGTATTCCACAATCGCGTAATTGAGTGGGGTTTCGCCGGTCTTTGACATATATCAATGATATATGTGATTGACCGGGACCTTTAGTCCCCGTTTATGGATTTTCAAATATTAGATGAAATTATACTATATCGCGAGATTTTATGTAGATAAATTTATCTCTATAGAAAGACAACAAAGAACACGAACCCACACTGGTCGAAGTTGTTGACAACGCGTCAGAGACATCAACCGCGCCACCAACGTAATGAAAAGCGATCCACCAAATACCACTATCTACGCGCACAACCTCAATGAGAAAGTTACCCAATCAGGTAAGAAAATGTTTTTTAAACTTAACTCGCTTTCATTTTGAAGCACAGAACTACGTTCAGCACTTCATGCGATTTTTTCCCAATTCGGAAAGGTTCTAGAAATTGTGTGCGCTAAGACATACAAACTTAGAGGACAGGCGTGGATTATATTCGAAGAACCCAGCGCAGCAAACAGTGCATTAGTCGCTCTCGAAGGATTTGTATTTTATGATAAACCTTTGGTAAGTGTGTTTGGTTCATTTAATATAAAATATTTCTTTCCCTGACTTGCGTGTAAAGCACTTGGCTATCGCGCGCAGTTTGTCAGATAATACTGCTAGGCGAGCCGGTCTAACTGTAGAACGATCTAGTGAAATACGTAAGCTTCGCAAGGCAGATAGTCAAGCGAAGCAAAAAGCAAAAGAGAAGTTACAAGTATCTGAGACACCTAAAAGTGACGCAATCTCAAGTGTATCAAGCAATCGTGCGGCAGTGACTAGCAATACTCTGATGGTTCAGGGATTACCAAACTCAACCACTGAACATATGCTCCGGGTTCTTTTTGAGCAGTTTGCTGGATTCGAACACTCCTATATTGAAAAAGGTAAAACTGGCACAGCTTTCGTGACATTTCATGGTGTAGCCCAGGCTACAGTAGCACTCAAAGGCCTTCAGGGCTTCAGGTTGAATCCAACACATACCCTTGTACTTTCATATGCCATTTAGAGGCCGTAAGAGTAGTTCTCTCTGCACTGTAATATGTTTATAGACCCGAGAGTAGCAAGGGATTGACTGCAATGCTTCATATAGAGAAGAATTACCGAAGGTTTTGATGATTAATATTTGAATCAAAATTACACGCCCTTTCACAACTATATGATCTCTTTAACACGTTATTTTTCTTGACTAATGAAATGAAAACGCTTTGTTTTGTCAACTAATGAACTTCACAGGAAAAGTTGCAACTACTCTTCAAGCACTCAGCTCAAGGCAAGTTGCAAAGTGTGGCTGTTCGTAAGTTACTTGTGTTAATATCTGGAATGTGAGAGTCTAAAAAGTCCCCATCACGAATATGCGTTCTGTGATTAAACATCTGATAATTCCTCAGCTGTTGCACCCCATCGCGTGTTATAACGCATAGATCAACATTCGAACCCGAACCAAGATCATTCAAAATGCCAGCGTGTATGGCGCGGCATATTAATCCTTTCGCATCTTCCAGTGAGAGTCCATCACGGTATTCGTTTTCAAGCATTGCCATCGCAGCAAGTGATCCACTACCCATACTAGCGTACGGCAAGGAATCAGAAGAACCATGAGGGTAGATAGAGTGCAGATGAGCTCCAGCTTTGTCCACACCACCAAGAATCAGTGCGGCGCCAATGTGACCCTGATATTTGAAAAGACGAGTCTTTAATATATTCAGTGCTGTGACGACTCTATTCGGCCTATTGATCGAGCAGCGGTGAAGTAAGAGCTCAGACGCAACAGTACCTACTTGCATCGTCAGACTGGTTCTACTAGCGCGATAACCACTCACCTGTTACGGCCTCGGTATCCGCCGCGGTACCAGCACCGCAGCAGTAAATATTTGGTGCAACGTAATGTATTTTTGCACAATTCTTATCAGCCACAGTTTCACCATTGGTTGAACGGGTATCTGCGCCAAGTACCACTCCTCCAGGAAACACCAGACCACAAATAGTTGTGCCCGTCTTGGTGGCTCCTCTACTGCACGACGTTGGAGGAGCAGTCCCGACACGTTCAAAACTGAAACCAGTCATCAGTGTGCGTGGGGAATATTTATAAGTTTCTGGACGGAGCGACCTTGGAAGTCAGCACGTACGATGTACCTTGCTTCTGTGGCTCGTCAAATATAGTTTCCTCAGGAAACCGGTAGCAGTTTCACTGCCAACGGTGAAAGCGGTCGCGGTTAGCTTTTTTAGTAAATTTATTAAACACCATTCGCCACATCTGAAAATCGAAAATCGCATAAACATGCGGTGATTATCTATGTGCATCTCTTATAGCGTGTATTTCCGTGTAATATTTGAGAACCTGTAAAGGCAGCAAAAGTCCCTGTCAACACTAATAGCTATAGATCTGAGTCGAATGCCCACCCAGCACATGACCACATGAGCACATGAGCCGTTTCTTAACGATCAAAATTCACACGATTGTAAAAGCACCCCTTGCCACCACACTATTTCAAAATTTAAGTGAATTTTGCAAAATATCGTGATATTTATTCTGAAATTTCGCTAACGCGAAATTTCAGAATCCTAAAGTGTGGAACTTATTCTTAATCCAGCTCGCCTCCAAATGCTGCAGCGCCGCTCAACGCCGTACTTTCGCAGCGCCTATTGCATTTTATTCTTCTGAAGGCATCTTTGCTACCCGTCGTTTTCAACCTTTTCTTCTGAGTGCATTCTCCACAGCAAGTACATAGCAAGTGGTCATGTCTTCGGTCAGTATATGATCACTCAGACTATCCCTACGTCATTATTTACTCTTCTTTTGTAGAATCTTGAACTATATAGACGTTCAACCATAGGCATGGCTTTAACGGATGCTCTGGATGATATGGTCACCAGCGGTGAGTTAGCACCCCTTTTAGCGATGAAAGTTCTTGCAGAGTTCGATAAAAGTGTTGCGAATGAACTCAAAAGTGTCAACTGCAAGGTGTCTATCAAGGGTAATTTACACACCTATCGATTTTGTGATAACGTGTGGACATTTCTCCTCGAGGATGCCTGCTTGAAAACTACTGGGCCAAGCGGTGATACGTCTGTGCAGAACGTATCGTCGTTGAAAATTGTGGCATGTGATGGCAAAATTCTAGGTGATAGCGCATAGGTATAGGTAGTTGTATTATTACACATGATTAGCTACTTATGCATGGTTCCCTGAGTGAGATCAGGACACAGTTTAAAAAAATAATGACGCCAATCTGACCTTGTATTTATTTTTCATAAGTGCTCCTGAGGAAACTGAGAAATTTTGCTTTTAAAACTCTTGAGTTGACTTACCGATACTACACACGGTTGCGTGATATTGTATTTCGAAAGGAGTCTCTTCGGAAAGCCAGCCTCCCTAGCCCAACGTCAAACACATTGATGGACCAATTAGTCTGCATGTACCGTTGCTTTGTTCTGGGACAGTATGATAAATTTACATGCCGAGCGCATATCAGGCTCGGACTCATTGATGCCTAAACACTTAAGAGCCTGCACAAACTCCCCTACAAGCTCAACATCCGAAGCTTCAACGATATGAGGTAGGTAATATCTCAGGAACTGTACTTCCTTCTGCCATTCAAGTGTATTCAGTGAATACTGGCACCATGAACTTCTCGTAAATATCTTATGTGTAACAAAATAGCACTTGTCTCTGAACTGCGAAGAAGCGAGTTGTGCCTTAAAGTATCGTTAGATCGGATACTTATCTGGCATGAAATGCTCACCTGATGATCGAGTGCACCACTGAGTTCACATAGAGTCTCTATATCTCTTGCACTAGTTCCAGGAATTTCAAGCCCGTTACCTGATAAGAAAAAGGCCCAAATCATGGTTGTACTGAGCTTATCAAAATGTACGTGAAATCTGCTTTTTTCATTCTTCATTCGCATTTGATCATGGTCCAATGAAAGGTATTCTGACCAGCTCCACCTATGAACATTTTGCTCAATCTGTCGCCGAAGCTGACTGTGGTCTATACCAAGTTTGCGCAGAACATAACAACCTTCATTGTAGAATAGAAAGTCTTCGATTGTCTCGATTTTGGGCGAACTGGAATTTTCTTTCAACCATCGTTCGCTAAAGTGCTGCAGCATCGTATCACATACAAACCGAATGGTACCGTATGAAATTTCACGGAAAAACAAAAAAGTCGCAAGTATGTCACTACCCCAAGCCTTGAAAAAGCTATCTCTCTTAAGACCTTCTCTCTCTATAAAACTTAATCCCTCAACTATAATTCGATCGAGGTGGCATATGCTCTGGAAGCGGATAGTCAACGAGGGTGGAATATTCACCCCTCGTGAAGGAAGTTCACCTGATGGTATATTTTTTGCACGCAAAGATTGCGTAATTTCATGGATGGCGTCCGTGACGACGGCGCGCGTAATGCCGTGTTGGTCTATCAAGCATAAATCTAAGCTCTGATTCCATCGAAATTCAGTTGACGCCCGTCCTTGGGATTGACGGCTCGCGACCACGTGTTGTACGAAATTTCCCCCTGACATAATTTCACGTGCAAAGTCACGTGCACCTTGTGCACAAAATAGGCTATGGATTATCATACTATAACACAAGTGTATACTTCGTATGCGTGAATCGAAACACATGTATAGTTCATTCCGGGCGCCCTCTAATAAATACCCTACTAGTGAGACGGGTGAGCTCAAAATATGCTTTACGAAGAGCTCTTCTTGAAAGTGACGCTCACAAACCTCTCGTAGCCAACTTATTGTTACAGCAGTATTGAAAACTTCCTTACATTCCTTGATTTTCACCACGATGGATCTTTTTATTAGACTCAATGCGTAAGGATGTAGACCATCACAGCATAGGAGCACAGTAAGTGTTTTTTGTAGTCTGCGAAGCATGCGTGCATTGAGACATTGGAGTGTTCTCAACATGCTTGAGGCGATCTCACTAGTTTGTAACAAATGAGTACACCGTGAGAGAACCTGATACACTTCTTTAAATGCACCTGCTCGATGATTTTGTTCAATTCTTCTTCGCTTAGGCGTGAACTCAAGAGATTCCTCGCTTTGTGTTATCTCATGTATGTTCGTCACGAAAGTCGATATCCAATAGTCGAGCATTGCTTCTAAATTCATTTGCATCGTACTTTTCCATTCTCTTAGAAATGAAACGAAGGGAGCGCAGCTTAAATTTGAACCACCCAACTGGACGTAAATTTTGGCGTACGCTAAAGTAGCAAGAGTTTGCTCGAAAACGAAACAGCACACACTGGCACGTGAATGCGTGATATTCTCACTAATGTACTTCTGCAATTGATGACAGATTGAAGCAATCCGACGCAGTACTTTTTCATAAGTACCAGGAAGAGATTTCTGTTGACAGAGTATGTCGTTGTGCAGATCTTCTACAAGTGTATCAACACCATTTTGCTCACCGTGTTCATCAAACCCAAAAACTTTGCACGCTCTAAGAAAAACGTTATGAATCGTATCGCCACTATACCAATGTTTTCGCAGTTTGCTTTTGATGATTGATTTTAATTCTGACTCCTTTGCACGCATTAGTTGATGTTGCACGGAGCGAAAGTGTGACGGTGATTTCGAAGCATTCGAACCCATGTGCACCACGACATATATCTGTCGAATTGTAGAACGACATATAATTTTATCAATCGACAAGCATTTCTTGAGCAAGTGCCGACAATCGCCGTCCATTTTGCGTTCATCGCAAACGTAAACAATAGTATTTATTCCACTCGTGAAATTTGTAACGCACTTCGTTTGTGTGATGTCCAAACAGGTTAGCCCCGGTGCAATGACGTACTCAACACCATTACACAATACATCGCTAGGTATGTCGATTACTATATCGGTGATTATACTCCAAAGTCCATGTTTACCACTCAAACATTGCTTAATGAAGTTCCTTACTTTTGCAGCAAGGTCAACAGAGTCGTGTGCACGCAAGTATGTTCCTGGGCTGTAAATCAGAGACTTCCCGATAAATGATGATGCATCTGATAAATCATCATGAAGTTTAGGCAACAACTTCGAGTAAAACAAGGATTTGGCCAAAAGTGAACGCCTGACACAAGCGTGGTTAGCAGTTTGTCCAGATAACAAGGTGGCTGCACTTGAGCCCAATTCGTGACTAGAAAGCGCGTGAATATATGCATCTGTCTGAGCGCGCTGATAGTTGTTCACACGTTAATTGTAGAGTTTTTTGTTTCTGAGCGGAGCAAATCACTTACCTGCTGATTTTTTGCAAAGGCTGCCGCTCGACCTTGATTGAAAACAGCATCCATCTCAGCGTTTGATGAAAAATTCACAGTCACACATACGTCTGGACCGAATCTTACGCGCTGCACTATATGATGTTGTTCAATATTTTCATCTTCAGGCAAAATGAAACCAGCACTAGTTGCGCTAGTGGGCATCAAACCTATTGTCGCAAGTACACTTCTTAAAGTTGGACTATCTATGTCTAAAAATCCGTCAGCTATTTCTCTTTTTCTAATTCGAAAAACATCTGTAGCGACTGTGTGCGTAGAATCGTATTCGTTCCACCTTAACAGCCCACCTTGTAGTAGTCTATTGACAACAAAAGCTGTGTTGATGAAGGACCGTCCAGTGAAAATAATATTCTTTTGCTCAAGTGCGCGCCTACAATACGTAATGGCGTCTTGTAGCTCTGCCAACATATGATGCAAGAACGTTCGGTCATCATGGCGCCCACTAACACGTCGAGGCAGCGTTGAATCTTCTTCCGTGAGACCGAGCAGTAGTTCGGTGAGTTGGATCATTTGGCCGTGCAAAGACGATATTGCAGCCAGCTTGCCTACGTTCACGCTTTCACTGCATTTGTTGTACTCCATGCTGGTAATAGAATACGCGCATCTGCGTGTACGGGCGTAGCGGGACCTAAAATTGTTGCACAGCAGTCGTTCACGGGTATGATAAGTATGTAACCGTTGAACAGTTCAACTTGAACTGTTCAACTTGAAAAGTTAAAAACTGTCAAATTTGCAAAATGTTTATCGTGCAACTGCGACTTCGTTACGAGTCATAGTATAACCAATATAGTGTATATATTGTCATAAATATGATTGAAAATAAAAGTAACAATTCTAACTGCTCACGCGCGCCCGCGGGCATGCGCGGCCGCACGCAGCACTGGCGGGCGCGCGAACGCGACGGTTGCGCCATCGCGATTCACTAAACCCCGGCGCCTTCAAAACACACGTTTGGGGCGTCCTCGAATTTCGCTAAATTTTGGTATGGGAGGTAATAGGTGAAACATGTAACTATATACGCAAAAGTTGAAGGTTTCTTAATGGAATGGGTCTATACATATGCTATGTATTTCAAAATTTCGAACGCACACGCGTGCAAATTCAAGATCGCAGTGTGTCGGAGACCGCCAGACGTGAACGAGTGTCGAAACTACTTGATCGATCTGGACAGACTGCCTATCCAGCCACAACAATTGCAATAGCAGACATTTTTTTCGTACTGGTTTATTTAGTGTCAAGTTTTCTTCGTTTTATTTTCGTGTCACTTTTACAAGAGTCACGGTGCGTCGGAACAGTGCATCGCCGTTTGATATGCTCGAAGAATGCACAGAGTTCGATGAACCGCATTTGTTAAGTCTGGTTTCAAGCGTTGGGCGTAAGAATGCAGAAGGTTTGTACGTTCCAGATGAACAGTGCGCAGAAACATTACAGGACATCCAAAAGTTCCTGCGTCAGGATGCATCCGTGGAACAGAAAGTCGCGTGCCAATTACTCGCATGGAACTTCGTTTCCAAAGATTTACTTCCAATTCTACGGCATCATAGTGCAAACGACGAGCTCGTCATCCACGTGGTGAAACTCATCATATTTCTTACACTTCCTATTGATGCCAGCTCTCAAACAGCAAACGTGCAGCAATCCCAACAAGTTTTAGCTACCGATGCCATACTGGACGACTTCACTGCAACACGGGTAATATTTGCGGTTTTAATTAGTCCGCTGATAGATTTTGAACGTGGCGTCATACAACCTAAAACCCTGAAGAGGGCCGAACTTGTGGTCACTTTCGTAAGGAACGTTGTGTTAGCTTCAGTGCAGAAAGTATACGGGTTGGATGCTAATATCAGTGTAAGAGAAGAACGCATGATCAATTGGTTTAATCAGTGTTCAGTCGTTGATATATTCGTGATTGCTCAGGAATTAGAAGACAAAGCCTTTCGAGACATAAGCTTTCTATTCGCTGAAATAATCAGCTGTATGTGCACGTGCTGCACTGGTAAATGCATAAGCCAATCATGTACGCTACACATAATCAACGGTGTGGATAAAAAAGCGAGCATGATTCCAAATACACCATCCCCATGGCGACTGCCCCCGGTCCGTCAGAGTTCAAGATTTCAAAGCCGTTTCCGTTACGACGCGCTGCGAGTGGAGTGCAAAACAGTCAGAAGAGGTGTGCAGAAAGCAGCTGAACGCAAAAAAGAGGCAACGTGTGGATCGCACGAGTCGACTTCGAGTCTCGTCAAATTCATGAATACTATAGAGGAGCTCTATTTGAGCAGAATTATTTATTGTTCATGGAAGCACCTAAACGATGTGCGTGACCTTCACAGTGCTGACGAACATACAGTTCGTATATATGACTTGCTTAACGTTTTGACGTACTTCATGAATTACTCAAGCAAACAAACACCGTCTATCGCCATCAGAACATTGGAGAGCACTCCATTTGCAAAAGTTTTGAGCAAACCTTTTGTACACTGGCTGAAAGTCTGTTGGGAAATGTTTGGCACAGAGGGCGACACATATGGCACTTCAATCATGCAGTCTTTTCTTCATGCATTCATGCCACTCCTTGAGCGCACCATTCGAAGCTCTGATGCGCAAGTGAAGTCTGCTGGTCTTGCGCTTGCGAGTGAACTAGTTGGAGCCAAAAATGAAAGTGCTCTATCTCATTATCTAGCCAAATCACTCAAGGCAACTACTTTGCACTCAACTGACACTGACCGAATCTTAGAAAACGTGTATCACGCAAGTTTACTTAAAAGTCTTCTGAGATCAAATCGTCCAGGGAAATCTTATGCCGATAGTAGAATGGTGGTGCATTGTGGCTTCAATAGAGTACTGATAGACCGCATACTATTTGAAAGCACAAGAATAGATGCTAAGCCACGAGCGACTCTTCATGTTCTACAAGCTATGAAACTTAACAATCCTTGCTCGTTTCGAAATTTTGATATGCTTCTCTGTTACACCGAATTAGTCGGAGCCATGAAACAATGTCTGTCAACCGAGATGCAGGTGCATAATTTCATCAGGGATGAGGTTCACTTCGTCATTAAAAGCTTGTTAGGTGATGGTGTACATGGAAGTAGTTTCTTAAACGTAATTTTCACTAAAAATACAACGTTGACTATATAAAAAAACATATTTCTAATCCAAGCACACATTTTGTACACTGAATAATCTTTCAGGAAATTCCCACGAGAAATTTGTCAGCTCAGCGACCACATTTTCCATTTTAGAGTGAGAATATTTCTCAAAAATAGCACAAGGCAGCGAGGCTTTCATTTTGACAAACGAGGCAATCTGTAAGACACAATATTTTAAGTCCATCGAATCGTAATTCGTCTTAATACGGAGTGCACTCGACCATGGTCTACGCGTAGTTACGTAACAACTCAACAAGATAGCGGCTGCCGCAATCATAGATGGGGCATACCTCGCCAAGCTCGTATCAAGAAGAGAGAGCTCACATATATAGAAACTTAAAAGCTCTTCGTATCTCGTAATTTCTCTGCTTGATGCGTAGTAACGAAGAAATGTACATACGGTTGGCTGATTTATCTTGAAAGATAGCTGCTCGAGTATCCTCTTCTCCATAGCAATGATATTTTGTTCACTGTATGTATTGTCCGTTATGTAGCACAAGTCGCTAATCTCAGGGGCGTAAATTTCTTCGAACTTTGACGCGATGAACATGCATGAAACTCCCACGAGTTGTAAGCTCTTTCTAGAAACAATTTCGAGCAGTAAAAATCTATCCAGCAACGCAACAGCAAGGTGCAAGGTATCTGGGAGCAACTTGTATTCCTCAGAAACTTCAACGAGCCAGTCAACAAGAATACTGCGCATATTCAAAGTAATATCTTCTTGAACGTCGCCGAAAAGCTTTTGCGGTAGAAATGATTGCTCAGCAGCTCTAAGGTTATCGTGGATGTCGACTGCATGGGCTGGGGCTGAACAGGTGACTAAATTGGTATAGAGTGAACCAGCTTGCCGGCGAAATTCTAGAGTATCTTCGTGGGCCTTTTTCGCCTCGCTATTGCGAATGGATGGAGCGCTGAGATGCGTGCTGCTCTTTTTTATTCGGTCGTCATCACGCCAACACGACTTCGCCCGGCACACGTTTAATACCGGCGCATTTGGAGCAACGCCTGTTTCTTTATTTTGAAATTGCAAATCCTTCGTTTCTTCGTGTGTGCTGACTAAACAGTTCGTCAAATCGCCTAGTGGGCGCAGCTGCATTTTTTTCAACGAAGGGCTGGGACCTTTATCGTACATGATGAATACCCGGGGTGCGCTTTGTACTACCGATTGCGCGCGCGTGGGCAGAACGGAGCCGTGCTGCCGTGATAAACACAGCGCTACGTTCCGTTTTACCACGGCAGCGAGGTTTTACGTGTCAACCGCTTTTCTCGATGATACTAGTCCCTAAAGAAACGTATGTGAATTGGAGTAATTAATTGAATTGAATTCGTTGATTATAATTTTTGCTCTGCGGCATCATGCACATACAGTACACAAAATTGTCATCTCTAACCGGCCAAACACGCGCGGGGCGCTATTATCCTTTTCATGAAGAAGGGTTTCAGAGTCGCGTCGAGGAGAAACTATGTAGTTTCACGAACAGACGAATTTTCGCAAGGTGAAAACACCCGGTAGCAAATGGGGTGTAATGATCTGATAGTGCTAAAAGACACAATGTATTGTGATATTTGACCGATCATGACTCGTCGAACTCGGGGGGACTCCTCTGAAGCTGCGATATATAAATTTATCCCGGCACTGAATTCGCGTGTACGTCGTGCGGAGCACGTGCTTCTAACGAAAGGCACTACAACACTGCACCGCGCTACACATTCAACCTTTCACACTTTGTTCATAACATAGTTTATCGTCAAATCGTAATTCTGTTGAGAATGTTTACGACAGACGGGGAAACAAGTGCATCTGGTGACACATCAACAGATGTGGACGAGCGGACGTGGATTGCGTGGTTCTGTAGTCTCAAGGGTAACGAATTTTATTGTGAGATCGAAGAAGACTTCATTCAGGACGACTTTAATTTGAGCGGTCTATCCAATTTGGTACCGTACTACCACTACGCCTTGGACGTCATCCTAGACGTGGAGGTACAGGACGTCTTGAGTGAGCAACAAAGTGAGTTAATAGAGTCTGCTGCCGAAATGCTTTATGGTCTTATACATGCGCGATACATACTAACGACAAGAGGCATGATAACTATGATGGAAAAATATAAACATGCACACTTTGGCCGCTGTCCGAGATACTTGTGCAATAATCAGCCGTGCTTACCCACAGGTACTTCCGACGTCTTTAGAACAGCGACTGTGAAACTATTTTGTCCGAATTGCCAGGTGAAGACACATGTAGAAAGTTAATATTTTACTGTCAATGATTGAGTTATAACAGGATTTGTACTTTCCCCGTAGTAAATATCAGGGCAACGTTGACGGAGCATATTTTGGGACAACTTTTCCACACTTGTTCCTTATGACGTACTCGCACTTGAAGCACCGCAAGAATTGCACTACTTATACACCGAGGATATTTGGCTTTAAGGTAAGTATGTTTTCAAAAACAGCATCTTTAACATGAAAATTGTTTGAGTAGATATTTAATGAGAACTCAAGCTCTGGTCCATGATGTGTGTTGCATTTTCAGAGTCACATTTCGACCATGTAGTGCGAATTGAACATAGGTACACGCAGAGCGCAGAGTCTGAGCTACAAACTCGTGCTTCAATGGTTTATCATTCAATGGTTTACCTCGTTCTAATGAGACTTTCTACAACCGAAGGATCTGCGAGAGTTGAGATGTCACCCATATTGTCAAGGTCGTTGTTAGCTATTTTACGCAGTATTCTACGCATGATCTTTCCACTTCGTGTCTTGGGTAGACCGCATGCCCAGTGTATGACATCAGGTGATGCAAAAGGTCCGATGGCGTTACGTACGCGATTCACCAGTTCTTTCTTTAACGCATCGTCGCCGACAACACCGTGCACCAACGTCACATATGCATAAATAGCCTGCCCTTTGATATCATGGTCAATTCCAACGACTGCAGCCTCTGTACAATTTGGATCTGACACTAGCGCACTCTCCACTTCCGCTGAGCCGATTCTATGACCCGATACATTGATAACATCGTCAACTCTGCCTGTGATCCAATAGTAACCGTCGGCATCCCGACGTGCACCATCTCCACTTAAATAATAACCTTTGAATGGTGCAAAGTACGCCGTTTCGTAACGCGCATGATCTCCGTGAATAGTTCGCATAATCGACGGCCAAGAGCGCTTGAAGCATAGAAGACCCTCTGCTTCACCTGTGAGAATATTTCCTTCCGTATCTAGTAACACAGGTTCAACTCCAAAAAATGGAAGCGAAGCGCACCCTGGTTTTTGTTTGAAAATGCCAGGAAGTGGCGTCAGAAGATGACCACCTGTTTCTGTTTGCCACCATGTATCCACGATAGGACAGCGGCCATCACCAACTATATCATGATACCAACGCCAAGCTTCAGGGTTGATGGGCTCACCAACTGTCCCAAGAAGTCTCAGAGTTTTACGAGAATATTGCTTGACAAACTCGTCTCCTTCACGTTGTAACGAGCGCAAAAGTGTTGGAGCAGTGTAGAATACTTCGACGCCATACTTATCCACGATATCCCAGCATCTACCGTGGTCAGGAAAATTGGGGACACCTTCAAAAATAACAGAAGTAGCCCCGTTCAGCAAAGGACCATATGTCAAATATGTATGACCTGTGATCCATCCACAGTCAGCTGTACACCAAAAAATGTCACCTACAGACAGATCAAAAACATACTTAGTTGTAGTCGCCGCGTAAACCATGTAACCACCGGTGCAATGCACAACACCCTTTGGTTTACCAGTTGAACCCGAAGTATAAAGCATAAAAAGAGGTGTTTCTGCGTCTACCCATTCAGTTTCACATTCAGAAGAAACACTCGATAATGCCGATTGCCAAATTTCGTCTCTTCCGGGTTCTAACCGAACACAAATATCGGGTAGGCGTTCGTTCTGAATACACAAGCAGTGTTTGACTTCGAAATTTTGCGCCTTGCACAGACCGAACGCCGCATCCACGATAGCCTTCAAATAAATGCACTTGCTACCACGAAGTACAGCGTCACAGGTCAAAACAACGCGACAACCACTATCCAGAATCCGCTGTGATAAGGATTCTGCGGAAAATCCTGCGAAGACTACGGAGTGAACCGCCCCTATTCTTGCACACGCCAACATGGCCACAGGTAGCTGGAGTAACATAGGTAGGTATATGACGACGCAATCGCCAACGCCAATGCCAACAGATTTGAGCCAATTTGCCAATCGATTCACCTCGCCTTGCAGTTCAGAGTATGTCATGCTACCTTGCTCACCAGGTGTATTACCTTCCCAAATGAACGCAACCTGGTCACCAAGCCCTTTGTCGATGTTGGCTTCTATGCAGTTCCACGCCATATTGGTCTGGCCGCCAGCAAACCAAGAATGAGCGATAGCCCCAATAGATACGTCAAAGTTGCCACTGCAGACCGCTCCGCTCCACCGAGTCTTCCACACGAATTCATCTGCTATCGTTGCCCAAAAACTACCGGGGTCTTCTAGAGAAGATAGATACAACTTTTCATACTCAACCAAAGTTTTGACCCCAGATTTAGGCTGAAACACCGGCAATACGTTACTTGCCATTGTTGATTAACGTGAGCTAGTTCTAGAATATCAACTCAAGCGCTAGCAGTGCACGCGGCGCGTCGAGGCTTGACGGCAGGCTGCGAGGGGGTTCAGGAGAATTCAGGATTCCGTAGACGAATTTTCGCCTCTTTTGGACAAATTTATCTGCTATTGTTTTTATCGTGGTCGATCTAACCCGAAATATGTATTTTGGGTTTAGGATTTTCAAATAATAGACGGAATTACGCGATTTCACGCAATTTTATATATTTTATGTGAGACGACAAACGCTACCGTAAGCTACCCCCCGTATATACACCATTTGTTGCCCCAATCAGCACCAGCATGAGAAATAAAATTGACACAACTGCCGCGCTTTCTCCCCTTGAACGCGCCCCGACGAGGCGCGGAGCGAGAGCAAGCGCGGCCGTGCGGTCAATGTCTTTCGTAGTCTTAAAAGTTGCACACACCTCAAGAAATCTTAATCTCGAGTCGCAGCACGTTCATCACGAATGGAACTTGCGTCACTTTCCGGCCGGAGTACCACTCACAGACAAGTCCCTTCTCACTTCCCACGGGGGGTGTCGAAGCATAGCTTGCCAGGAGCTCTCGGGTACACGAAACATGACATGCATCGCTTGCGCAGTAAAGTTGTAACATCGTTTTCGTCTAACGCAGCAAATCCGGTCGAACTCATCAAGAACAGTATGTATAGCTTGTACGGCAAGTACAATTGTCAACGCATCGTTGATAGCCTTGAGCTAAACCTATCCCAAGGCGAAGTTGTAAATTACATTGAAGGTAAAGGTGAGCAACGGGCATCGTCGTTTCTTGAGGGTTTGAGAGCGATCCCTTACCATGATGTGCATAATGGCCAGTTTCCTTGGCTAGAAAAGCTTGAGACTGAGTACTTGCAAATACGAAACGAGCTGAACGAAGCACTAGAAAACCCTGACCTTTCTTCGATTGGTAACTCGATATGGGTTCCAGCAGCTAGAGATGATGCGATTGCATATGGACCCAGCTGGCGAACTCTCGTTCTACAAGATAGGTGCCAATGGGAAGAGACAAATACGAAACTATTCCCAGCCACGACTCGCTTGTTGAGAGATGCGGCCTGCCCATCCGTCGAAGTATTCTTCGCTCGACAACCGCCCAAAACAGGTATTAAGCCGCACACGGATAATACAAATTTTATCCTCACAGCCCACGTTGGTCTTGATGTTCCAGAAGACCTATCTTGGATGCAGGTTGGTGATTTTAAAAAGTATTGGAAGAACGGTGAGGCCCTTGTAGCAGATACAAGCTTCATTCATAGCACAGCGAATGAGAGTGAAACGGACGATCGCTACGTGCTTATTGTTCGTTTTTGGCACCCTGATATGAGTGAAGTCGAGCGTCAAGCCATGCATTTCTTATTTGATGCTTTGGATGATCCCACTAAAAGTGGCATTCTAGTTGCTGAGCGCCAAGCAAAGTCACGCATGCCTCCTGGTGGGAGACGTAGAAATAAAAAGGCGAATGTCGGGGACGGGCTTGGTTTGTTATCAAAAGGCATGCGTTAGCGTTCCGCCGGAGTCCCCGAAATACTTAGCCATTATTTCAAGTTTATAAGTCATATGTATGACTTCTGAATATCTAATGATGTGCACGTTATCGAAATTTACACATCGGTTTAAAGCGGTTTTCACACAATTGTTGGGATTACCCTCAAGTACCCTTTGCGTCCAGTTTTCAGATATCGCGGCGCAGTTCGAATTATCGAAATTTGATAGCAAAGGAATCAGCGCGAACGGTTTAAGCCCATGTAGTGATTAGCACGACGAGCGACCGACCTGATACGCACTAAACACGAAAATGCCCTAATAGTAATATCAGACTGTCAGATAGTCCTGCGATTCTGTTTGTAGTGTACGAATCACATGCGTTATGCGATTACAATATTCGAGCACTGCATAGGGGTATCATATTCGCCATGTAAGCAAAAGTATCCGCCCGCCGCGTAGACATTTTCAATTTATTGTGACTCCTGTACAAGTCCAACTGGACACGTTTCGCGCAACGAACGACTACAAGTTCGCATACCGCGATTCATTGATTACGAATATGAATGACGATAGGCACGCTAGAGATCAAGACAGATATCTCCCGATCGCGAACATCAGTAGAATCATGAAGAAAGCACTACCGACAAACGCCAAAATCGCTAAAGACGCAAAAGAGACGGTACAAGAGTGCGTTTCAGAATTCATAAGCTTCGTGACGAGCGAGTAAGTCAACAATAACGCAACGAACTGAAATTAACACATCGCATTAATCATATTTGTACTAGGGCCAGCGATAAATGTCTACGCGAAAAACGTAAAACTATCAACGGAGATGATCTTCTCTGGGCCATGAGTACCCTCGGTTTCGAAGAATATATTGAGCCGCTCAAGCTGCATCTTGTGAAATTTCGGCAGGTTAGATCTTTAATTGAGTACTTTGTACGTGGTTGTCAAACGTCATCTACAGAGTGAAGGCGAGAAGCACTTGCCGATAGCGATAGTGAGGCAATAAAAGATGAAGATGCAGGTGTATGTTCATACACAGCAAAATGCAAAGTTTTAGTGTTAATTTACTATGTAACAATATATTCAGTTTATCATAGCATCAAGCAGCATCCGTGAAGCTTCACTTGTCGTTGCGCGAACTTTCACGTGCGCTTTAGTGTTATGCATGTTATCGGAGCTCAATTCTAAGTGAACTAGAGTGATGATGTCCCAGTCCACAACACCAGCGAGCACGCAATTAAGTTTCTGGGAGCCACTTACTTGCGACTCCACCGAATGCCAAAGAGAAAGCCTTGTCACAGAGATTATTTGATTGAGTGTCTCTTTCAATGATGCGTGCTGTGTAGGCTCATAGCTACTTGTCAACTCGCTGCCACCCGGAAGGTTCTCCCACGCCTAGTCACAAGGTGAGCCAAAATTAACAAATGTTTTCGGAAGTGCTTACTTTCGTTATGTCTTCGAGCTCCAAATTCAATACAAAATCCGAGAAATTGACCGTAACGTCTTCCAGAAGATAATCATCTTCATATCCAATTTCTTCCGGCACACCAAGTACTGGATCTATTTCTTTTGCGGTGAAACGCAGGGAGCATGTAAATCGGGCACAAAAGGGAGTTGACTAATATATGCTCAAATTAAGACAGCGTGCATTCAAATTATGACGTGCTTACCTGCGGCCTTTCGAATACAACATACGTATATCCTTGAGTGTTCGATATAAGTCTGGGTAGAACAATCACGCTCTCATTTCTCAGTAGGTCACAGTGATCACTAATCTTCTCCAACTGCACTGATACGTTGTCAAGAACTTGTTCTTCGATGGTGTTTTCACATATAAATTGGAAAATAAGGTGCTGTGGGAAAATATGCTTTACGCATGTGACCTGCAACGATATGGTTCAAAAACATTCAAAGCGTGATTGCAATGAATCTGTTACCTTGTACTCTGTCTCACTTTCAGTTAGTGGAATGGCACTGGAACTCTGTTAACATGAGTAAATACAAATGGTGTATATGACGGCAGCAAAATGATACCATAACATTGGTTCCGAGGGCTGATAATTGCGGGCACATTTTCAACGCAATAAGATGCACATGCTCATCTTTCACGATCGCATTCTCAGTTGATTTACCATCATCGCTTGGTTGAACGAGACTAATACGTTGCTTGACATCGTCAAGACAAAACGATGTGTCCATTGAAGACTGCAAATATGTTTCCAGTGCGATTTCTACGTCAGACACGGCGTCAAGATTGGGCACATTCCGATGTGCATTTAATTCAAGCCAGTTACTGAACAACGTTGCCCTGTCCCTGACTTCATCATCAGAATCATGGACACAGCGAGCCAATAACACAGAAAGTTGATCACGTAACACTGGACACTTTAAGCCGAAACTTGTCAACGCCGAAACTGCAGCAGCACGGATGGCCGCGTTTTCCAAAAATAATCGATTATATATATAACGAATGAACCTACTAGGGTCATGCGTAGAAGGACCATCTTCGCCAAGAACGTGTAAGATATGTGTGGAAAGTTGAGTATATTCGCAGTCTTCAATGAATTCGCTCAGGTGGATTAATCCCAATTCTTTCACGTCGTCGTTTGCGTGAACGATGTGAAGTATGCAATCAATGATTGCCTGTTTATATTCCAATCCCCCCTCTTCGCGTAAACTCGAAGAGAGAAACGAGATGAATGATCTGTGCTTCCTGGAGTATTTTGAGCAAAGAGTTTGGATCGTTTTAATAACGACCAGTTTGTGTTCATCCTATATGCTGTTAGGGAAACACTTAAAAGGAATATAAATGTGAACCTGAAGTCCAGCAAATAAGGAACTTATTTTACGCATGAGCTTGTCCACAGATGCTTCACTACCAGTACGAAGTAAAGTGGTGATTGCTGCAGTCGAAATGGCTTGATTTGAGTCGGATGCGAGGCTTTCAAGCTCTGGATTACAGACCGCAACGATTGTAGGATCTTTATTCGCAATTGAATCAAGCGCACGGATAGCACCGAATCTCAATATCATTTTCGATGAGGTCAGCAAGAGCTGCAAAACCACCATAGCTGATTGTAATAGACGTGAGTCCACATTAGGAAGCCGCGCGATGTTCCTGTTAGAAACTGAGATCAATAACCTGATGGACGATCATGCACGTACTTTGCTGCCTCGAACACAACCATTTCGGACTTGTTTCTGAGACAACTTTCAAGAAACCCAAAGTAGATGTCCGTATCTACATCAGAACCACACTGCAACAACTGTGAGAGAAATTTAGTCACTGTGTAATAAGAATTGCTCGGAAACGTTACCTCTGAAACATACCGTATCACTAAGCATGTCGCCAGAGGCGAGCGAATATTACTTCGAACACACTGTGCGATAAGTTTATTGACAGCTAGTCGATCGGTTTGTTTGATTTGCTGCAGCAAGGCTATGGCATGGAATTGCACCAACGCGTTTTCGGAACTGGCTGCTTCCTGCACCTCACTACTCCAACGCCTGACTATATCAGGATTCACCTGTTCTATCAAGTTAGAAATTCGTCACTGAGCACTGAGTGATAAAGTTCATACTTGCATAAGCTTCAAGCCGGAAACAAGCGCCGCAGTGGAAACAATGGAACTCTTATCAACGACAGCCTGTTTCAAAAAACGTTCGATCTGGCCCAATAGACTGGAATCTGTGATACTACAGAGGACACGAATGGAGTTTGCGCGATACAGGTCCACCTTGCTGTTCATGTCTTTCATCAACGATGAAGTGACGATTATAACCTAGACGCGAAGTGATGAGTAAAGCACCTTCAAACAATCGAGCACGAAGCTACCTCGTCCGAGCTAGGACATATTTCTTTAATTATAAGATACAAAAGACGTCGCAAGTTTCCGTCCGTCGCATGAAATAGTTTTGTTACAGAAAAGAAAACTTCTGTCGCCTCAGTCTGAAAATATACTGTCAAGGTTTTATGGAATTGCAAGCCACGCTTTCACCTTTGTAAATGCCTGTCCCTGGTTGTACAAATATAGCAGCTTTGTAATCACCTGCGTTTGAAACATTAATTGATGCGATAAAGCGTGCAACATATGTATATATATTACTTGTTGACATTTTCGACTCGACAGTTGAGTATCATTGAAACATCGAGCCTCTTGAAGCACCGCCCCCTTTTCGATCGCCCAGAAAGGTGAGTGCTCTTCTGTATAAAGCGACTATGATTGAGAATAAAGTCTTCGCACTCAAATCAAGGACTTTACCATTGAGTTGATCTTCGTCGCGTTTCTTAAAGCCGTGGCTTTCCCGTAATGACTCCATGTCCGACTACCACGGCCGTTGATCACTTCCCGTTCAGGAAGAAAGCCACGTGTGACGTTGGATTCCTTATTCCGTTCTCAGGGACCCCTTGTAGAAGAAATCGAAATGTAGATGTCGACTCGAACTACCGCGTGTTAATTATCGCGGATAGCACGAGACCACTTTGAGTGCACGGGCTTGCCGTCACACACGCTTACACGTAACACATAATCAGTCTTCTCCTCGGAGAGAACTCGTCCGAGTTCTCTCCTTCAAAAGCTTTTGATAATTTACTTGCAGTTTTAACAAAATATCTTATACCGTTAATTATTCATAGAATATGATAAATGTATTCGGCGCGTATGGTTTTATTGCCCTTCTGTGGAGATTTTCGGAATCACTTGCCCCCCCCCCCGCATTTGAACTGAACAAGAACGCCTTGACTGAAGTACGATGTCGCACGAGGATCTCGCGAAACCTCGACGACTTTGATAGTTGACGGCATGAGTCTGAGTAGCACACAACTTAGCGAGTTTTACTGCTTCGAATTTCAAGGAAGAATTTGCGTGGATTCAAAGCCATCAAGTGCGTTGACAACGTCGATACGAGAACAGGTACAGTTATTGAGACGCCTTACAGAACCTCTCTCACTCGTTTGCACAACAGAGCAGTAAAGTACGGATGAATATTGGTCGACATGATGTTCGAGGTTTGTTTGAGGTGGGAAATTTGCTACTGGATATAGACTCAATACGTTTTAGGAACGCATAAAGCGTTGAACAAACCGATGTTACTGATTGCGAGGGCGAAGGGTCAAAAATACCATCCACTTGGTGTCGTTAGAGGAAAGTTTATTTTCGCTGAACGTCCTCAGATCACTGAGTAAATGGTTATGGGAATCGAGTACGTAGAATTGCCGCATTGTCATTGCATGGTGATCTAGACGTCACTAAAGTATGCCTGTAGCGCAGATATCAGCTTGTCAGTATGCTCGGGTTTGCCTACTGAGATTCTAACGCAGCTTTTCAGCTGTTCAGGGCTGGAGTAATACCGAACAATAATGCCCCTCGTAGCTAAGTAACTCTTCAGCTCTGCAGCGTCACCAGCCACTCTGTGAGTCGCGTCAGTTCGTTGCAAATCATCGCATAAAGAATAAACATACTTTGTCAAAATGAAATTTGAATTCGAAGGATAAGGAGTCAGTGAGCTGAACTGCTCGAGTTTCGAAAATAGCCGGCCTCGCTCTTCTACGAGCAAATCCTTTACACGCTGATTGCTTGCACACTCAGACGGATGATGTGCGAGTACTAGATAAATTTTACCTGTAAATATTCTTTACTTTCCAAGGCCGCACACGCAGCTTCCTCTGCAAGCACTGAGACGTTATAAGGCTGCTTGACTCGCCAGCAATAGTTCATGAGCCATAACGGCACGGCGCCATAGCCTATGCGTATACCTTCTTGATTCTTAGTCGGACTTGAAATATGAAAAGAAAGGAACACTCACCAGCAAGACCTGCTCGTTTGCTAAAAGTTCTAAGTACTACCAGATTATCGTGCCGTAGCACATCTGGCATTCTGCTTTCTTGTGAGTTGCAGAACTCGATGTACGCCTCATCCAAAATCACAAGCACCGGTAGCTTAAGAAGTTCGTCGATATCCTCCGGATCTATGATTGAACCATCAGGGTTGTTGGGTGAGGTAAGAAACAAAACTTTGGGTTTGTACTCTCGAACGGCCTCTTGGATTCCACGAACGTTTATTTTGAATCCAGGTGCTTCCCCTCGAGGGATATCTATGACACGGCCAGCTAAACACGACTTTCAATACATCGCGGAGTTATTAAGCGTTCACGGTACCGTTGATTGCGCAGTCAAAAGCATACATGCCAAAAGTGGGAGGTGTATTTACGATGAAATCACCAGGCTCCAGAACAATGCGAAGAAGCAAATCGATCAACTACACGTAGATTGTATCAAGACTGACCAAGGATCGTCGATTACTCGATCGTACCTCATCAGCACCGCATCCGACTAATATATTATCAGCAGGTATACCGCAGTCCAGTGACTACTGTTGTTAGGAAAAGAAAAGGCAGACCTTTACAAGAACATACCAGTTGCTCCCGCAAACGTCTAGACTCCGGGTCAGGATAAATATGTGGAAATTTTGACTGCGCTAATGCCTTGAAAACAGCTGTCGCAAATTTGAACTTCAGGAAGTGAGTAGACAGGATAAGTTGAACCTTCAGGTGGCCCATAAGGGTTTTCATTGGCATCGAGCTTAACTATTTCATCGACTGGGATGCCGAGTTGCTCTACGTATAAGATGAGTAATAAGACAAGGCTATAGCTTCAGCCAGTGACCTGATAACACATCGAAGGGCACGATGGGCTGGTAAGGGGCCAGGTCAAGTATGTGTTTTCTAACGAAATCAGCGCTTTTAAAAGCCCGACACTTCACTCCCGAGAGTTTTTGTGGAGAGTATTTCTTGTAAAATAAACGCTTTATGGACATGTCGTGCATCATGCTGCATGATTGCGACGTAAGCATGACACTAGTCACCCGAAAGGAAGCGGGACACTGGATGTGTGTTAGTGTGAACGTGGTATGTGCTTTTACGCGTGTTTGGATCTTGAGAGTAACGAAGATGTGACACATTTGCTATAGACCCATTCCATTAAGGAACCTTCAACTTTTGCGTATATAAATGCGACTTTCGCTAAATTTTGGCGTCAAGGCGCATCATACTAACTACTATCATAAGCCCGCCGCATGCAATGATGACTTTTTTGCCCGTGGTTGGAGCGTTGAAAAGCGTTCCCTTTATAGTTGGGAGTCCGTACCACGCAGCCTTGTATACGCTCGATCGGTCGATATCGTCCCAACATCCATAATGGATCCACACCCTACGGCATGTTCCGCGATGTACATACTAAACGCTTCATGCCGACTGCTGTTGCGAAGAGACTGGAGAGGTGAGACCACACCTCACCACCTCGAACATTTCTCCAAAATGTTTCTCGAATCAGAAGTCGATTCGGATCCGCGCCCAGTAATGAAATGTGTTTACGTTAAACATGCGTTCTTTCATGTGCGCCATAATGATCTAATATTCATGTGCATCGGTCACGCTGGCGCAAATCCTGCTTTGATTTTCGCTTTCATTCATAGCCTCATAGATATCCTCAAGCAGTACTTCGGTCGAATCGAAGAGGAGTCTATTCGGGATAACTTCGTCTTGATATACGAACTTCTTGATGAGATAATCGATGATGGATATCCGCAGTACACTGAAGGCGGAGTGTTGCGACGGTTTATCACCCTCGGTGCATATCGTTTGGATGACACACTTGCACCGGCAACTATCACTAACACAGTCTCGTGGAGACCGGAGGGAATCGTTCACGGAAAAAACGAGATTTTTCTAGATGTTATAGAGCGATGCAGCGTGCATGTCAATAGCTTCGGTGATGTAGTACACTCATCTTTGGCCGGTGCCATTGAAATGAAAGTACAGCTTAGTGGCATGCCGGAGTGCAGGTTGGGTCTAAATGATAGGCTTTCAGAGGGTGAAAGAACAACTTCGGCGAGCACGTCTGATGAACGCATGGAAGATGTGAAATTCCATCGCTGCGTAAAGCTGCATGACTTTAAAGCTGATAAAACCATTTCATTTATTCCGCCAGATGGCTGTTTTGAGCTTATGTCATATCGATTCCCCTCAAGAACTGACCCACTGATTTGGCTTGTAGGGAATAAAAAGTACATCGGCGGGACAAGGGTGAAATATTCGCTCAAGCTTTCAGCTCGATACAAAGAGCGCTTCGTAGCACAAGACGTTCAAGTATTGATCCCTGTAGAGCTGGACGCCACGAAGCCAGAGGTTCACTGCAAACTTGGCACAGTAACATATGTCCCAGAAAAGGAGGCAGTGTTGTGGCATATTAAGAATCTCCAAGGTGGTAAAGAGATTGACTTGACTCTTCTAATTTCCATTCCCTCAGTACAAGTAGCAGGGAATGGACAAAATAAGCATATGACTGTATCCTTTGAAATTCCTTATTTCACACCAAGTGGACTTCAAGTGCGCTACTTGAAAGTGTTTGAAAATAGCGGGTACTCGGCTCTACCATGGGTTAGATATTTGACGCGTTCAGGGACATATACATTTAAATTGAATTGACGTGTAATAATACTGTAATACTGTTTTCTTTATAAATTTCTATGTCTACCCACTTGACTTCACGACAAGCTGCCTGCCAAATAATATAGATTCGTCTAGGTTCTGCAATGCCTCGTATGCATCTTCACTGCGTACAGAAGAATTAGTCGTCATCGTCGCATACATTGCCGAGTTTACCTCCTCAGGAACACAACGCGGGCAGTATTGGCGGTCCCACCACCTGCGCCCCTTGCACGCTCAACAGAGGCGTGCACAACTACCCCGAACGCTGAAGTGATAGAGTTTATGACTTCGATACTCACATCTTCAGGTAGCCCACTGATGGTAAGCTCTGATCCGACGTTGTTGGAGCTCAACATGTACGCGCTCACCCTGATGAAACTTGCTCTCCACTACGAAGAGGGCTCGGCACCACGACACCGTGTGTCCTGGTGCTCGGTCTCGCGAGGTTCGTGACTTTCGTACTCTTTCAGTCACCATATAAAATATTGCAAATATTGCAATACTTGTACTTTTATTTCAATTAAGTATCGGTCGTCGTAATGAATCATGTTTAGTACAGTAATAGTGCCATACAATACTCGCTTCAGCCCATTTCCCTTCGCTCCTTCACACTTCCAGCTTTCAAGTTGAAATACCGTTACGCACTCACGAGCGTATGTGGAGTATAGCGACGCGCGCTACATTTTCTTTGGCACTACGAAAGAGGCTGATTACTGCAGCATGGTCTAAGTAAGACTGCGGTAAGTTCATTCGCTCCTGTAAACTATGGGTACTAGTAACGCACGCATCGTGCACGAAAGCATCACCGAAACCCACTTTCCACTGCTGCCGTCTTCAAATATGAGACCTCCACAAGTCACGTGTAACATGTGCATACTCAAGCATCGGAAGATCGATACACGGCATGTGTGCATGGATTGTTCTGATAGTATATCGAATAACCTTCGCCGCTCCACTATTGACCCGCGTTCTGGTCCCGGTTCCAAAAGGACCCAGTTACCACGTGCAGAGAAGGTACATTTGACAATATTTATACCTCGTCTTCCAGTAACAGCTTGCACAATAAGTAGTATTGCTACGTGGAATGTATTAGAATACTTTAAGACACCACGTTTGCTGAGTGTTGACGAAGAAATCGGACTTTTCTGTGAAACTAGAACACGCGGTTTGTTTGGCCGTTTCACGTTCTCTCTAAACTTGAGAGTATCACGAGTTTCCGGCATCAAATATGGTGTATTTCAGCAGACAGACAATTTTTTAGTTTGCTCAGATTTTACCACGCTCTCTGTAGATACAGCGAAATCAGTGCATAGTAAGTGCACATTTCTACGTACGTTTGGTTCACAACAATTTGTCAAGAGAGAAACACCTTTTCTACCGATGACAATTTCACGATATAACGTCTCAACCAAAAGTCAAAGGCAAAGCCGTAAAATGCTGACAATTGTTTTGGGAGAGAATATTAATAAAGTCTCTGGCCATGAGCTGTGCCTACGAAGAACCAAAAATATACAGAAACAAATTGGTGTTTCAAATGCTTTATCCTCCTGTATTCATAACCATACTCATGCTTGCACACTACTGCACGATGTCGACTTTTTCCCGTACGTTGGTATATCGGTGGATAGACTGTTGGCAAATTTGTATACAATCGCCAGTCAAGGCGACATGCAGCCTACGTGGTACAACTCAGCACCCAAACAGTTTGCTAGGCACATGAACAAGAACATGTTTACCAAGCTTGGAAATGACAGATTGTATCACCTACTAATGGTAGAGACAAAGCACTGTATTAGTGTGACAAATTCGAACTGTATTGATAATTGGCTGAGGCAGTTTTTTGACCAAATCAATCTTGCAATAATCGGCACTATTCCAAAAGCAAAAGCAAAAGCAAAACAGGATGGTCAAATCCCACATAACGTGCTCATATTGGTTAACAAAAAAGTCCATGTGCGTATTTCTTATATTCCTAGGATAGATGGTGTTTCGCTTAGTAGTACCAGTTGCATGCGAAACGAAGTTGCCCTGTTGAGAAAAGGCATGAAAGACAGTGCTGGCTGTTCTTGGTCTAGCGTTGGTGGTCATAATGTCGTGAAAAAGGTTTTGACAAATACATTTGAGCTTCCACTCAAATATCGACATTTGTTTGCACGCTGCCGATCTATTAAAAAAAATGTTCTACTGTTTGGGCCTCCAGGTACTGGAAAAACTTTGATTGCCAAAGTTGTCGCTTCACAGGGAAATATGAAATTCATTTGTGTAAAGGGACCTGAAATATTGAACATGTATATCGGAGAAAGTGAAAGGCTTGTCCGTGAAATCTTTCGCACAGCATCTAAAAACCTTCCGTGTCTTTTGTTCTTCGATGAGGTCGAATCTATAGCTCCTCGTAGATACAATGCAGAAGCTATGCTCACATCACGGATAGTCAGTCAACTCGCGATCGAACTGGATATCTCTCATCCAATACCAGACCTGCTGATACTCGGTGCTACAAACCGTCCAGATTTAATTGACATCAGTATTCTTCGTCCCAAGAGATTCGATCGTCTACTTTACGTTGGAATCGATACAACACTCACTCGAAGAGTGCAACTTCTTGAAGCGCTGACGCGTCATATGAATCTGCCGAGCAACTTTGAACTGGAAAATGTTGCGCGGTACTGCAGTCCAATTTGCTCTGGTGCAGACATTTACGGTGCGTGCATTAAGGCATGGATTAGTGCGGTTAAAAGGCATGTAAATGTGCGACCCGTCCATGAACATAGTGAGGTAGTGATTTCTGTGTTAAACGAGGATCTCATAGCAAGTTTGGCAACAATGAATCCCACCCTTACAAAACGCGAGTTGAAACTCTACGATGATCTTAAAGAGGCATATGATCCAATTAATAGCCTCTGAAATCGGTTTTACAAAAACTATTGGCACTGCTATCAGTGAAGAATGTCCTCTTTAATATTCATTGCAACCCTTCTGAGCGACTCTTCATTCTTTTGTTCTGCTTTACTGTGTATTTCCGCTTGCAATTTCGCTCGAAGATCAACGGCATCTCGGGAGCTCTTTTCGGCAACGTACAAAGCCTGACAAACGTACATTGGTGAGAGATGTAGAAGAAATTCAAATCACAACTTACCTCTGTCAATTTCGCGAAATTATCACTGATTTTGGTTGTGTGAAGGCCTCTACCATCAGCGGCAAGGCGTTTATCCAATGGTATGGTGAACCCTTTTGAATTCTAGTGTAGATAGTGTTTAGTGCACTTGTAGTGCCAACATTACATGCATATACCTTCCAATTAGATATCGCCGGTGGGATATTCCACTGTGAACGCTCAGCTTCTTCCAGCAAACGGGGAGGGCTATGTAGAACTACTTTTGGTGGAGAAATCCTTCCGAGTGGAGTCTGTAGATAACAAATAAAGCAACATAAGCAGTCCATCAGTCATTTGACATTCACAAACCTTCTTTTGCCGAAATTTAGGTGGAGACAGTGGGTCCTGCGCCACCTCATGCAGTTTAATTACTCGCTCACTGGTATTCTTCGAATACTTGACGTATTCGGATGAATTTGTAGCTCCAGCATCTATGACAAGTCCGGGATTCTGCTTTCCTATAAAATTCAACGCGTCATGCGTCCTTTTGACCCCCGAAACGACACTAATTTGAGACCGTCTTTTTACCTGAAAAACAACTATGTTAAGGTTTTTCTAAAGCGTTCAATTTTACCTACCCTGCCCTGTACGGTTGCACTATGTGAGGATGTCAAGTTTGAATTGATAGGTGCAATCTCGTGCGATTGCTTTGTGCCAACCTCCATATTTCGTATCAACACAACTGGACACACAGTCAGGCATAACTCAGGAAAGGCACCACTGTCTGCGTTAACATCTGTTGGTAATGTAGTGCGGCAACCGTACAGATTACCGGAGCATGTTGCCGCCATACGAACATTCAAGTATCCGGGCTAGATAGTAGTGTATCGTAAGCACGACACACCGTTTTTTTCTGGTTTCTGCGACGGCTTTTTCAGCGAGCCAGCGGTCTGTAGTTCAAAGCAAAATAACTCATTCAGGGGTAAACTAGGCTCTTTGGAGCTCGCTTTATCTATGTATACATTTTTAAGTTTTGTGCGTTCTGTTCGCTGCTCGTATTATGATAGGTGCATCATAAAATAGGTAGGCAGCAGGTGTGTTTGTCAAGATATTTTGTGCGGTTGGTATCTACACTAGAGGAAATGTGGAAATATTATGGTCCCGGTACATGGAAAACACATTTTATGTCGGGCATATTTTAAAAAGAATTATCCCAAGTGTGATCAAGTGTCACATGCCGAGCTCCTCTGAAGCGGCGATATATAAATCTTTCCAGATATCTTTCCCTTCGTAAATCTTGTTTAAAAAACATCTCGCAATTTCAAAAGACAGCGCGCGTAGATGGTTTGTTATAGGGCCTTAGTATACCGTTCCAACGCACTTTTCTCGAGTATTGGCAGCAGGGTGGCGGCACCTGACGGCGGCACAAAGTCACCTCTGGCAACACCGCACAAGAGCTCGTCAAGTTGAAGATTGTCCTACACGTGTTCGCATGCGCTCATCATGAACTGCAAACAGGTGCCCTTGGTAAAACAGTTGGTATTTGGATTGATAGAGGACTACCTGGGTAAAACAGCTTTGGAAATTTGTAAACCTTTGAACGCCGCGGGAGGCAAAACGTTGAGGCAACTATCGGTAGAAACGACATTTCCGCGAGGAAAATGCGCAAAAGTGCTGTATGTCCTCATTCGGCATGGATTTGTTGACGTCGACGCGCAAGTAAGCGTACACGCGAAATCTTCACGTGAGGCAGTCAACTATTCTCTCAATTACCAAAATCTCTTAACGGTTGCAAGGCATCCCATGTACTTAACGTACGTCAGGAATCTATTCGGAAAGTTTTCAATGCGGATATTTTGTTGCCTTCTAATACATGGATCGCTAAGGTTCGAAGATGTCCTCGTTCTTGTTCAGAAAAACACACGAAGTCAAAAATTTGTTAGAGCTGCTTTCAAGCGCCTATTTGAGCAACGCTTGATTGAACCTCTGAGTATTGACCTCAATGCAGAACATCTTTCAGAACATTTCTATACTCGTTCCGATATCCTTTCATTTCTCTCTGAGGAAGCGAGCAAATCATGTGGAACCACTCATACAGCATTTTGGCGAGTATGTACTCCCGATATCAACTTAGCTCTTCAAAAATGTGAGTGCCTCACCTCTATCAGGCTTTGTTTAGTTGGAAATGAAGATAAGATCATCTCACTTCTCAAAAACAAAGATATCCAGCCTGGAACGCGCGACGCATGTGCGGTGCGTGTCGTCGAAATTGTAAACACATTAACTTCAGAACATGGCATGTCTGTACAGGAAATTCATGAAGCGTTGACGTCTTTGCTAGAACGCTCGCATCTTTTGGAGCAGTCGCTTGCAGACTCGAGGAGTGTCATAATTGGTCTGAAACGTGCGATCTCTGTAGCACAAGTTTGTTTTATACACACGATAGTCAAGCAGCGATTTGGAGATACAGCATGTCGGCTTTTTAGACTGCTTTGCAGTTCTCCTCAACTCGAACAAAAACAGATATCGGAGCTTGCTATGATTCCATTAAAGGACTGTCGTGAAATTCTAGGTAAACTTTTGAAGCAGGAGTACGTTCGTATGCAGGAAGTGGCTAGAACAGTTGACCATGCTCCGTCGAGAACGATATATTTGTGGAAGGTTCAAGTGCCCTCAGTCATAGCCAAGATCTCCCTTGAAGTACAGTGCACTATACTTAGTTTAGAAACAAGGCTTCGCTTCGAGAAGGCAAGGATAGTAAAAGGCCAAAAACGATATTCAGGCGTAACAGATCGACAAGAGTGCTTCTGTAGCAGCACACTTTTACACGAACAAAAACAGGCTGCTGAAGCTCGAATTCGAAAGCTTGAAGCAGCTTTGCTTAGACTCGAAAAGATTGTGCTCGTATTTAGTTTATAGCGATTACAACATGAACCGTTCACAAAATTATTCACTTTCGGTCATCTAAAATTAAGCGACTTGCTTCGCAAGTACGTCAGCCTTCGTAATCGCTTCATTCATATCACCGACCATATAAAATGCCATTTCAGGCAGGTCGTCATAGTTTCCACCGATCAAACCTTTAAAGCCAGAAATAGTATCCTTGAGATCGACATACTTACCTGGGCTTCCTGTAAACACTTCGGCGACATGGAATGGTTGCGATAGGAATCGTTGAACCTTGCGTGCTCTTGAAACTGTAAGCTTGTCATCCTCAGAGAGTTCGTCCATTCCAAGAATGGCAATGATATCTTGGAGGTTCTTGTAGTCTTGAAGGATCTTTTGAACTCCACGAGCAGTTTCATAATGCTCGTCACCTAACGCCAGCGGTGAAAGCATTCGTGAAGTGGAATCAAGAGGATCAACGGCCGGATAAATGCCGATCTCGGCGATAGATCGTGAAAGCACAGTAGTCGCATCAAGATGGGCAAACGTCGTGGCTGGAGCAGGATCCGTCAAATCGTCAGCGGGCACGTAGATAGCCTGCACCGAAGTGATAGAGCCCTTGGTAGTCGTAGTGATGCGCTCTTGTAGACCCCCAAGATCTGTCGCAAGTGTGGGTTGGTAACCGACAGCAGATGGAATGCGACCAAGTAACGCAGATACTTCGGAGTTCGCTTGCGTAAAGCGGAAAATATTGTCGACAAAGAAAAGTACGTCCTGGCCCTCAAAGTCCCGGAAGTACTCTGCGACTGTCAAACCAGTGAGGCCGACACGTGCCCGCGCTCCGGGTGGTTCGTTCATTTGACCGTACACCAGAGTACACTTAGAGTCTTTGGCTTGATCTCCAAGCTTGATCACGCCACCTTCGATCATCTCGTGATACAAGTCGTTTCCTTCGCGTGTTCTTTCACCAACACCAGCAAATACCGAAAATCCACCTGAACATATCGTTAGATCCAATGATATCGAGGGATTTTCACACACTCACCGTGGCCTTTGGCAATATTGTTGATAAGCTCCATAATGAAAACCGTCTTGCCGACGCCGGCACCACCAAAAAGACCAATTTTCCCTCCCTTCTGATACGGCGCAAGCAAGTCGACGACCTAAAGTCGAAGTCAAATCAGAACGCAATTCATGAACGATGACAATACCTTAATTCCAGTGACAAGCATTTCCATTTCAGTAGACTGATCAACGAAAGGCGGCGCCTCACGGTGAATCGCAAGAGTTGATTCCGCCGCTACAATAAGAATTCAGTAGCAGAACCAAGGCGAAATATGTAATCGAGATGCATCCGACGTACGAATAGGATGTGACGTACCTATTGGCCCACATTCATCGATTGGCTCACCAATGACGTTCATGATCCTACCAAGAGTAGATCGACCCACCGGAATCTATTTGCGGAAAAATTCAGGGTTAGAATACTAGTTTGGAGCACGCGCGACGGAAACCATAGATATGAGAGGCGGGTAAAGTCAAGTTTTATATTCGAGCGTCATACCTGAATCGGCGAACCCATGTTTAGAACTCGCTGTCCGCGAACGAGACCCTCGGTGGTATCCATCGCGATCGTTCGGACCGTGTTTTCACCCAAATGTTGTGCGACTTCCAGAACCAGGCGAATTTCATGACCTTGAACCTCGAGCGCGCTCAGGATTGGTGGTAATTCACCTTCAAACTTTACATCCACAACGGCCCCGATGACTTGCGTCACGGCGCCACTCGCCGGATTCGCAGCAAACCAACGCGTGGTATTCGCGGCAACAGCACGACGGGAGCTCGGACCTACGCCCAAGCGGCCGGAAAGTACAACGCTCGATTCTTCAGCTGCACCACGCGTGCGTGGAATCGCACGTTGCAGAGCTTGAGCGAGAGTTTTACAGGAACGCCGCATCTTTAACGGGAAGAGTTGTGTCGGGAACCCTTGTTGGTTGTCGGATCAAACGTCAAACGAGCTCGTGTATTGATTCGAACAAGTGAGCTAAGTAATCATAAATACGAATACAATTATGTATTATATAAGTGTTGTAATATGTATTGTACTAGTAACAATATGTACATATGTTATGCCCATCCTTCTTATCTCCGAAAATTACCATTTGACCACGCACAATATTCCTCAAACAGAATGTATTGACACAATAAGAGTATAGCAGTGGTAGTACACATGTTTACTCATAGACCCATTGCATTAAGGTTTTCCTATCATTTTACGTATTTAAGTTGACCAATCAGAAGGTTGCATCTTTACTTTCGGAACTCGACTCCAACCTACCCTTCGGCCTTGAGCACGCAATTCAAAGTTTGCGAGCAAGAGAACAAACCGTTGCGAGTCTGGGTTTAATTAATGGTACGAACATGCAATTGGATCACACACAAACATCATCTTACTGCGCATAGATTTGTCTAGGGTCTTTCTGCGTCCCAATATCTGCAGTCACTGGTATTTTCTTGGTAAGTATCCAAAACAACTGGCTCTTTAGACGACTGTTTGTTCGCACACAGACATTATGGCGCGCTCGCCAGAAACTGTGTTGAATAATCGAAGATATTCGAAAATTCTCGTATCAGATTTCGACAATATTATCTCATCCGGGCTGAGCCAGTGTCTTCCTCAATACTGTTAACTGCTGGATGCCTTCAGTAAATATAGATGTAAAGACATAGATATGTAGTCACTTATTACTAATTCTACTGTCAAGACCGTAAATCGATCACCACACATGAAACATTATCTTGCGTTCGACTCTTTATCGCCCTATCTACAAGAGCCCGCGCCACCTCATCCATCAGACTGTCTGGTTTTCTTTTCACAAGTGAACGAACAAACGTGATAGCTTGTGCACTGTTCATGACGTCCCAAAGTCCGTCGGTCGCTATAATTAAGAAATCGTCATCTTCAGTTCTCTCTAAAACGTGTACATCCGGTACAGCAACAACGGGTGGACGTATAAGATCACATGATTTTGGTATACCTGCAGCGCTTAGCTCTTCCAAAAGTTCATACCTACCACCTTTGAACTCATAGTCACCAAACGCCCTTGTCACTGCTAGTATTCCACACACCCGCATTTGCAGAACCCAACCACCACTGTCCGAAATTCTTTTTATCTCTGAACGTCCCACTTTTGATGATGCAACTGGCCGGTGGTCGCTACTGATGTCAACTGTCCGCCCTTTCTTTCCCAGTACAGCTCTACTATCGCCAACGTTTGCTGTAACAATAAAATCTCTATTGAGGAAAACCACTGTTGCCGTACTTCCACTCCAGCACTCTGGATCGCCAAGTGTACCCAAGTAATCCAGTAATGCACTGTCGGCCTCTTCGAACGAGAGCGATAACGGATTAACATCTTCTGTACCGTACTTCAGTGGCAAGCCATTTTTACAAAGTTGAATGCCAGCCTCCGATGTGAACCGCAGGAGATTGCTTTTCAAGAAACCAGAGCTAGCTGCGCCACCGTGTCCATCGAAAACGCCGAAATAAAGCACTTTTCCACCGTCTAAACTATTCATACACCAGCAATCTTCCATCTCATCCCTAGGTCCCTCAGAGTCGCAGCCGCCCCAGTCGATTTTTAGTCCTTTGCGTCTAGAGTCTGTATATATGCCCTCGTTCAAAACGTTTGGATTGAGTTGTGCTTTTTCAGCTATCTGCTTCGACCTCTGGTGATGTGTGGCAAGTAAACCAGTACATAACACTCCTACGAAGGGTATTACGTTTTGATATGCTGAGCTCTCAACCGAAGGCAGTGCATGCGCTCTACAAGAGCGGTGTTTACCGCGATTGGCGAAGTCTTTGACATTCGACGGAAATTCTCTTATCAGCACGCGCGTGCATCGTTGCGCCATAGAGGTTGAGAAGGTCGATTGTTATTATTACGATATCCCAGGTCAACACTGAAGTCTTTCCACGTTTTTTTCGGGACAACTCGAACTCGCTCTCGCTCGAGTTGTCGCAACAAAAAATGTTTTTTGCATTACTTTTCTACTGAATCCAATATTCAACATTGATGGCATCAGTATACCGCAAAGCCGTATGTCCATGGTCTAAAAAGTACACTTAGGCGCAATATAGACGCAAATATGCATCGCCGCACAGCAGGTCGCCCCGTTCTAAGAACTGTCCTTAATGAAAGCGATACCGAGAGGCGTACAAATCCAATATCACTGGCATACCGCGCACAGCACTCACCACGATGGTTTCAGGTGATACCCGTTTCTTTCAATCTCAACGCAAAGGTAAGCGCGGTACGGAAACTTGACGCGAAAGCTTCATTTGCGTACGTGCAGGCGAAATAGCAGAGTGGCGGGATGAGTTGCAACGTACAGATTTAGAAACGCAGAAGCTGGCAGTTAAAAAAGGTAATGAATGTTCTTAACCCGCGAATTCAAAACATAATATAACATTATTGCGTAGTCATAGCAGCCATGACCGTGGGCAAGGACGTTTCTGGCCTTTTTCCAGAGATGGTTCAGTGCATGCAGACGACCAATCTCGAGTTGAAAAAGCTCGTATACCTGTACTTGATTAACTATGCGAAGTCGAAACCTGAGCTTGCGATTCTAGCTGTAAATACGTTCATCAAGGTATTGCCTATTGCGTTCGTAAATATATTCAGCATTTCAACCTTTGAGCAGGACTCACAAGATACCAACCCACTTGTCCGTGCACTTGCAGTTAGAACTATGGGGTGTATTAGAGTACATAGAATTACAGAATACTTATGCGATCCGCTACAGTGTACATTGAAGGTCATTATTACATGAACACAATATGTACAATTTTACGTGAACTCATAATTAGGACTCGGATCCATATGTACGCAAAACTGCTGTTCTGTGCGTCGCAAAACTATTCAGTATTGATGCAGAATTAGTCGAGAGCCGGTAAGAATTCAGCGCATAATTTTAGGATATTATTTATCTTTGTTGATAGTGGTTTTCTGGATAGTTTGTGTGACATATTACGCACTGAAAGCAACGCAATCGTTGTGTCAAACGCCGTAGCTGCTTTGTCTGAAATTTCGCACGTCGCTTCGAAAGATATTGTCGCGTTTGACGTGACAATACTTCATAAACTCTTGAATATACTCACTGACTGCACAGAGTAAAATTCCACTCCAAGTCATTGCGCGCTTCTGACGATTTCTTACAGATGGGGTCAAGTTTATGTATTGGACGCCATAGCAAAATTCCAATGTTCTACCCCAGACGACAAAAAAGCTATCTTAGAGCAAGTTGGCGCTCACTTGCAGCATTCGAATGGTGCGGTAGTTTTAGCCAGCGTCAATGTTTTGCTGGTGCACTTAAAGGTAAGTCTTCTAATTTGCTTTGACTCTTCATTCATCTTGGTCTCGCTAGGGCTACGACGGGTCCACCTTGCAGCATACCGTCAAATCTCAAATTGCCTCCTCGTTAGTCACTCTTCTGGGAACAGAAAAAGAGGTTCAGTTCGTTACGCTTGAAAAACTACAATCTTTATTACCTGATTTTGCAAATGTACTGCAGAAACATTTACAGGTGACAAGGTCCACGGTGAATATGAACTACTTCTCTTAGTGTTGTTTTTTCAGGTGTTTTTCTGCAAGTACAACGATCCCTTTTATATCAAGCAAGCCAAATTACGTGTCATAATGTCTCTCGTCACGATTGACACTGTGGAGACTGTTTTGAGTGAACTGAAAGAATATGCTTCGGAAGTTGATTTGGATTTTGTTCGACAGTCTGTGCGAGCAATTTCTAGCTGTGCAGTTCGATTTGAGATCATCGCGGAGGTCGCAGTTCAATTATTGTTAGAACTGATTGGCAGTCAAATAAATTACGTAGTTCAGGAAGCAATCATCGCGATGAAAGATATAATCAGGTGTTATCCGAACCGGTTTGAGCATAGCGTTCCTGTGCTATGTGACGCACTGTCAACACTAGACCAGCCAGATGCGAAAGCCGCTTTGATATGGATGATCGGTGAATATGCCCCAAGAATCGATAATGTGAATGATCTCATGGAAGCTTTTGCTGATAGCTTCATGGATGAGGCGGACACTGTACAACTGCAACTGATCACGTCTGCAGTGAAATCCTTTTTGAAACAGAAAGACATCGGTTCGCAAAAAATGGCACAACATTTACTAACAGTTGCATCTAACTCAGAGAACCCAGACGTTAGAGATCGCGCTTTTATTTACTGGCGTCTACTCAGTAGTAATACGTACTCCATAGAGAAAGTAATAATTTAATGTGATGAAAGTCAACCACCACTAGCGAGCTGACCCAGGTGTAACGTACGTATATATTCAGGAGAGCTAGGAGAGCGGTACACGACACGCGCCTCAAAAGTTTCGAGGAAAGCGGTGACCTTGTACCTGAGAATAATCAGGACACAAATTCGGTGCCATAGCTCAGTTGGGAGAGCGTTAGACTGAAGATCTAAAGGTCCCGCGTTCGATCCGCGGTGGCGCCATACAATTGGCGAAATTTCTAACTTTTGTAACCCAGCGATATATATAATACCCATTGCAATAAGGAACCACTTTTCGTTTCCCAAGCTTCACCATTTTTTTATGTTTTTGACCAATAGTCACTATAGGTTGTTCGCTATTTCAATCGAGGACCTGTTAGTCGGAATTAGCAGCTTAGCAATCCGGGACACCACCTTAATTAGTTACTTTCGGGTGTTTCGTACAAGACATTGATTGACGAGTCATGACCAAGGATGAGTCCCCCTGTCGCGCCTTTCGACATCTACTGGCGTCGCTCGTCGAAATCTCGAATATAAAGTCGTGCGCGATGGTGTTTTGTGTAATACAGCACAGTTTCGCACGCGTCGCGACAGCGTCGGCGCGCCTGTGCTCGATCATGTGCGGTATTTCAGCCAATGTGCAGCGACATCCAAAACGGAGTCCCTTTGGGGCCGTGGGTCATAACTGGTGGATTTTTACACATTGCGACGTCGGTAGCGCGCACTGTACACCCTCGTCGTGGCGGAGCAAGCTTGGTCTTCGATCGTCACGCGCGAACGCCGCGCAAACGCGACAATCGCCATGAAAAACTCAGACGCATATCTCTCGGATCTGTGTCAAAGTGAGTTATCGTCCAAGCTCGCATCCTTACGCGGGCCGCTGACGACGACGGCGGCTTCGTAGGCACGCAAGGGAGGTGCAACGAAATGTGCGTGTGCGAGCGATGAGCATATAAGCTCTCGCCTTAGTCGGTGCGCGCCGAAAGTTGATCAGCAATTCGCACGAGAGAACGATGTGAGAGAACGATGTGGCGGCACTGCTGCGGCGGCTAAAGCTGGCCGGTGGAGCGTGCAAGACGAAGCATATCCCACCATGAATATAGTTTTCACGAACTGCGTGCACGTGCTCGCGACACCGTACATCAGAAATGGTGGTCAGCGATTAGAGCAGCAATGAAAATGCACTGCCGATACGACTCAGAGGATTTTATTACGCCATATCGTGTGGTGGTGTTTAAGTACATGGCTTACACAGACGCAAGATTTCGATCAATAGACAAGCGCGAGGACTTTAAAGAGATGACCTTCAGCATATTATTGAACGATCCAGGCTAATTCGAGGGCGATGGACCGATATTTTATGGTCAGATGTGGAACCCAGAGGACGAGATGCTATTAGTGCTTCCTGCAAGCGGCGTCAAAATTACGCCCGACCGCCCCGGACCTTTGATTTTTCATGGCGGACGAGTCGCACATGCTTCAATTGCAGTGATATCTGGATTTCGTTATTTACTGATTGGATTCTCGATCGTTTAAACCTAGAGCGGTCACAAGCAGCGGAGTGTTTCGGAGTGTTTCGCCGCACTTTTCGTATTAGTATTTTAAAATTTGACAGACCACCAGCGCGTCACCGGAGGTTGCGGACCAAAAACACATTGACTTTTGTTCGCAGTTATATATCATCGTAGTTATGGACGCAACACTACCTACTTCGAAGTGCGACTCTCACCGTTATGGCAGGAACACTTGAGCACAACATGACTCGATAAATCCTATTTCTCATACTATAATAAAATTTACACTTATAATACAATCTTAAATTAATCTTAGTATAGCGCCTTGGCATCTTCTGCATCATACCCTCACGCGCGACTCACCAGCACTTCGCGTGAAAGTGCAAAGGAGGAAAAGGGGGCGACGCAAGTCAGTGTATTTATCAGAGCTCGAGCTGAAGCCAAAATTTCAATCGATCAGTCGCAATCTCGACCTCAGCTGGGTCACCCGTAGAAAACGTTTGACCAATGTTGAGACCTACAAACTTCATACGCCCAAACCCGACAACCGACTGGTTTTCCCGTAGAATAGTATGCGCTGGAAACGAACGTCATATGTCTTCATGGTGGCGATTTAACTGCCACTCTAGTGCAAAACGTACAGTCGCTATTTCGAGCAAGGCCGGGATTTGCGCGGTCCTCAGCAGTAACAGAGAACACTTGACAGTCTCCAACAGAAGCATAAAACAAAGTAGTAAGCAACTAGTATTGAACGGAGTGAAGTCAGTATTACCCACTTTTACCGGCGATATTTCTGTCAACGAAACTTCTAAAGTATCCTTCGGTGATTATCAGTGCAATAGCGCCATGCAATTGTTTGCATCTTTACCACCAGACAGTAAGTATTCTTCACCTCGAGATTTGGCCCAGTCGATAGTTGATGCATTGAGTCTTGGCGATGTTTATGAAAAAGCTGAAGTTGCAGGCCCTGGATTTATAAACGTATTTCTTTCTACCGATTACATTCTGAATGAATCCAGAAAATTACTCTCAGAGTTTTCCAAGTCTCCAAAGGTGGGAAACAACAAGAAAGTAATTGTTGATTTTTCCTCGCCCAATATAGCAAAAGAAATGCACGTCGGTCATCTTCGAAGTACCATTATAGGCGACTCGCTGTGTCGAGCTCTAGAACATCGAGGTTTTGATGTCTCTAGGTTAAATCACGTTGGCGACTGGGGCACGCAGTTTGGTATGCTCATCACCTACATGCGAGACTACGACAGTGAGTCAACCGAGCTAGTTGCTGACCTTCAAAGTCTATACAAATTAGCGAAGATCAGATTCGACGTTGATGCTGACTTCAAGCTACGATCACAACAAGCTGTCACAAAGTTGCAGTCATACGATGCCGACACAAAACGAATCTGGGAAAAAATATGTGAGGCAAGTCGTGTGGAGTTCAACGCGATATATAAACTACTTGATATTGAGATTGAAGAACGGGGCGAAAGCTTTTACAATGATATGATTCCCGACACTCTTGCTGATCTGATTTCCAAAGGTATAGCCGTCCAAAATGACGGTGCACTTTGTATTTTCACGGAGAGTTTACCAGTGCCCCTGATATGTAGGAAAAGTGACGGTGGTTTCAACTACGCTTCCACAGACCTTGCGGCCCTTCGCCATAGAACACAGGTCGAAAAAGCAGATTGGATCATATATGTAACTGATATGAGTCAACGCGCGCATTTTGATGCCCTTTTTGATGCAGGCCGCCGCGCAGGTTGGCTCGATAGTCCGAAATCTGTCGCTCTTGATCACGTTGGCTTTGGACTTGTAACGGGTGAAGATGGCAAACGTCTTCGGACTCGCTCAGGCGAAACTATACGATTAAAAGACCTTTTATTGGAGGCCAAAGAACGTTGTCTACAGCAGTTTAAACAACGAAACACGGATTATGAGCTTGACACTATCGAAAGATCAGCGCTAGACATGGGTATTGGCGCAGTGAAATACGCTGACTTGCGTAACAATATTACCACCAACTACGCTTTTTCTTTTGACCGGATGCTGGATCTGAAGGGTAACACAGCTGTCTATTTACAGTACACGTACGCACGAATCAATTCAATAGTACAGCGAGCAAGAGAAGAAAAGACAGAAGAGGAGAATTGTACACGCACTTCGACATCGAGCATCAATCCCTCGGAGCGGGCTTTGATGTTACACCTACTACGTTTCGATGATGCGGTTGACACTATGATCTACGAGCTGATGCCATCAAAATTGTGTGATTATGTTTACATGTTATGTGTTCTATTCAATAACTTTTACTCAGAGAGTAAAATTTTTGGTTCAGAAGAAGAAGACACGAGGCTGATGATGTGCTCGCTTGCGTTGAAGATATTACGCACATGTTTCAAGATATTAGGTATACGAACAGTCGATAAAATTTAATTTTACAATATAGCTTCTCATGTTAATTGTTGCCAACGCCTCTGTTGAAAATACGAGATTCAACCGCACTAGTTTACAAATACACTTAGAGAAGATGAAGTTTTGACTGGTCGCCGCAATCGACAACAGTTGAGACATGATTAAACACATCGGTAGTGACTGGATAAGAGCATGAGTTTTATTTTGTTTTGTTCACTTGTTGTAAAACCACGTAAAACATCGTACATGTTATTGTTGGAGAGAGCCACAACAAGTCCGTGAACATCCCAAATGTTCGCTAGTGCGAGGGGGGCCATATGTTTCCTTTCATGAGGAAGACTATGCACGTCTAGCCAATGGATTAAATTTGACATTCGCTCTTCCGCATTTGTAAATTGAACATTTGCCAATCTAGAGATGAGTTGGGTGTTGTTGCTTTTCCTCAAGAAACGTTTGGCATAGGGCGCCCAAATATGCCGAGAATGTATATCGACCCCAAAAGCGGTTAACATACCGCGCATTAAAGCTACTATTCGTACCAACATGAAGACTTCTTGCGGAATTTTCGAAAGCCGTAATCGGCGTATTTCAGTAGGTAGAGCTTTCTCGAAAGGATTCATCCGAGCCTCTGGTAAATCCATACGAGTATCAAACAACACATAGGCAATAGTTGTTCTCAACTCTGGTGTGCAGTTGTCTAGCCTGATACCTAGTGTTTCTAAACAGCGAGCGACATGATTTGAATCACTTGACATAGCAACTATTAGCTGAGCAAATGCGAACCGAACATGGTCACTCAGAACCTTTACCAAGCCAAAGTCCAATAGTGTTAAGGCGCCGCTTGGTGCGATCAGCAAGTTACCCGGATGAGGATCACTGTGGAATATTCCAACCTCAAAAATTTGATGCCCATACACAGTGAGTAATTTCCTTGAGAATGACTCTATTGCTTCTTTGTTGAAATGTTGATGTATGTTATTCGAAAGGACACGAGCTACACTGTCACCGTGCATAAATGCCATCGTGATGATCCTTTTTGAGCTCGCAAAAGCGATAGACTTCGGAATGAGAATGTCTGCATGTTTCGTCTGAATACTTTTCCGCAAAGTTTCCATCATCATACGTTCGCGATGGAAGTCAAATTCCATTGGAATCTACGATAACAAATCAAGTCATGAACCAACGTGCCAAAAGTGCGATAGTTATGCATACCTGATTTTGATACTCCAAAAGCACACTAGTGTGATCAAAGGGCAAGTGCATACCCAGCACATCCATGACGCGTGAGACTAATATCATGTTTTTCATATCTAAATTCATCAGTATTTCATTCGTTCGTCGCTGTACTTTAATCACGACACATTCATCGAAGCCAAACATGCTTGCGACATGGACTTGTGCTATTGTAGCACATGCTATTGGTGTGCTCTGTATATCTATAAATAAATCGAAAACATTTTGTCCAAGTTCTTCGTGCATGATTTTATGTATTTCAGATATCGGCAAAGGATGACAATTCTCAAAAACAAAAGACATTTTGCGTACGTATTGTTCCGGCAAAAGGTCATATTTTGTAGCAAACACTTGTGCAACCTTGTAGATAATACTATTGAGAACAGTTCTCGATTGCTCATGATTTCTTACCTTGACATAAAAGCCAGATAGTTCGTCTAGTAATTTTACCATTCTGTCTGCGCCCCACTCATGACGGGCGTTCCAAACAGCCTACGTGTGAAAATCAAGGCACGGTGTTTCACTTGCGCTTGCGTTGAGCTTTCAATCAAAGATTACCTGAACATCAGATTGGCGCAGCCGTGCTAAACGAACTTCTCTAGAGCGCAATTTAATTATGAAACCCTTATGTGCTAGCAATTAATAAGCTCACATGCACTGTGTTTTCATGTATCCGCCCACTACAGGCAAAAAGTGTGCATAGAATGCCAAAAGACGTCCAAGTCCTGGGAAGACTATCGGCACTGATATTGAAATTAGCTGACATTGGTTCGTTACATGTGCCGAAGTTGCGTACATCTATCTAGTTATACCTGATTGATAACACAAGGTTTGAAAAATAGCTGTATTTTGTCCACTTGAGTGCTTTTCTTGTGTATATTTGTAGCTTTCTGGAACGAGACGGGTGATGATTTAAATTTGAGAAAGGATGCAGCTGGAGGAAGTACTTACCGCATAAATGAACACGCGAAAAACGTTGTAAAATTCTGCACCTTCGTTAGGGAAAACTTTGATAACTGACACACATCGTACGTGGTTGAAATACTCTTAGGCAAGTACACAGCAAGAAGCGGCTAAAACCCGCGAACAATCCAGTCATGGTCAAATTTGTACAAACTTTTTCTCAATTTGCCCAACTTTTTGTCCCTATCCAAACAAGGTGAGCCCCGAAGTTCTTCAAAAACGCCACCCGGCCAATAATAGTTCAAAGTTGCAAATGGGAGAGTGTAGTAAAGGCGATTTCACTTCAGATTTTGGAAGAATTTTGACTTTGCGGGAGCTATAGTTTTGAACGGAAAGTCCCGTCACCAATGTGGTTCTTGAGGGCCGGCTCGCGGACGCTCACTGTTGTGCACGGTGCCTGTTGGAACTATGATCCTATGAAGTTGTTCGAACGCAGTTCCTCCTCATGCAATATTGCAATATTGATATTCAGCTGGTACACTGTATGTGTCTAAACTTTCAACTTTTGATACGCAAAACAACGGCTTAAAGTTAAAAGGAAGCGAAGAGAGTGTTTATTATGCAGTAATAATATGCATAATAAACACATGCACCATCCGGGAGTCGAACCCGGGTCTCGAGCTTGGAAGGCTCATATCCTAACCGTTGGACTAATGGTGCGCGCTGTACTCGCGCCAAACATGAAATATATTGATTATTGAGGTTGGATTTCCAACCGCGGCGCTGTCACCGGACGCCCTCGCCTGGTTGCCCTCTACATTTTCCCTCGCATAGATACTCGCGATGTTTGGGATTGATAGTCGTCTGAAGGAAACTTTATCCGCGTCGAAGTTTCGCGTAGCTTTGCCGATACAGGTCGCGACGTGGCGTAGTATATACACTTGGCCCTTGGAGCGAGACTTCTTGCTCAAAGCAGGTACTGGGAAAGGGAAGACATTAGCATACGTTCTTCCGGTACTGAATATGCTTAACCAAAGATTAGATAAGCGTAAGAAAGTGGTCATAGTTGTACCCAGCGCAGAGCTGGCCAAGCAAGTTGCCAATACTTTCCACCACCTGGCTGACTCCATCAACGCATCGGTTCATACTTTGACAACGACTTGGGCCAATAGGATATCTAAGTCTTCACGGCTAGGGAGAATTACATTTTATCGGTCTACAATTCATCGTGATACCTGGGCTGGCTCTAAAACTAAGCATATGCACGCAAATCGATTTCAAAAGACTCACATGTGTGATATTTTGATAGTTACTCCAAAACACTTTCCCTTTGATACACCTACAACGTCTGAGAATGTGCTTTGCGTTGTTGACGAAGCCGACAAAATAATATATCAAATGCATCAGGATTGGCTAGGTCGACTCAAGCGTGCCATCCAAACGTCAAAGCGATGTGGTAAGGTACTTGTCGGCGAAAAGTCACACTCAACCCTACGTGTGATGCTAGTTTCTGCAACAATTCCGTGCAAAGGACGAGAAACTCATATTATGGGATTACGGGCTGTGAAAATTATATGCGAGCATGGTGAGCGGCAAGGCTTGCCTTCCCAGCCTGTAAAGTTGCGAGAAGTATGTATTGTTGTTAATTCTAAGGAGAAATTTGAGGTACTGCTTAGAGTCTTAGATTTGTTTGGCTTGGAATCTACGCTTGTACTCACTTCATCAGTGCAAAAAGCACATGAACTTTGGCATCAACTGCAAAGACGCGTTCCAAATCTTTCACCTGTTGAGTTCAACAGCTCGGCTTCTAAATTACTACAAACAAACTCTTTAAATGCGTTTCGCGACGGATTTTCAAAGCTAATGATAGCATCTGATAGTGCTTCTCGTGGTTTAGATATACCAGGGATTAGTCTTGTGGTTTCTTATGATGTTCCAACACACATCGAAACGTACATTCATCGTACAGGGCGCACAGCTCGAGCGGGTACAATTGGAACTGCTATCACGCTTTGTTCTGCACAACAACTAGAGCCCTTTGATAGACTGATAAACGAACTAAGTATGGGCAAGCACGTTCGGCATTATCAAGCTACTGAGATATTACACGGAAGTTTCACACTAGATTCCGAGACATGACGTAAATCATAAGAAGTGCAGAAGTGAGAATAAATTGATGAACTTGGCGTATTTGATGTCTTAGTCAAAAGTTAGCCGCGAGAGAGTTTCAATTGAATTCTGATATTCATCGCAGCAAGTTCCGTTGCCAAGTACTTGAACACGTACGGAATGGCAAGTGCTTCTACGCATGAACTGTTTCTACAAACTTGACACCGTACTGTCAACGGACTGACCTTTAGTGTTTCAATTGAAGAAGCCCTAGATGCGGTTGATATTAAACTACCACACGCCGCGCATACACTCAAAATGTGTGTATCGGACGACAGATGCAGTCGATCACGAAGAAGGTATGCTGCACCATGTGCTAAAAGAGAATCTCTTTCCATTTCTCCAAATCGTACACCGCCTCCAGCTTTGCGACCTTTTATCGGTTGCTTTGTGAGCGCATTGTTCGGCCCAGTACTTCTAACTTGGAATTTATCACTTACCATGTGACGTAATCGTTGATAGTACACAACGCCGATGTAAATGTCAACTGCAAATTTTTCTCCTGTCAGACCATTCATCATGGTTTCAGTACCACTATGACTATATCCTGACTGTCTCAGTATCTCTCCATAAACTTCAAAGGGTCTCTCGCCAGTAGACTTGAAGGGCGTTGAGTCTATACATTGACCAATGAGAGCTCCGCATTTTGACGCTGAACTCTCGACCAGCATACCAATGGTCATCCGAGATGGAAAAGCGTGGGGATTGATGAGAACATCAGGTCGTATTCCAGATTTCTCGATATATGGCAAGTCTTCATCAGGCCATAAAAAGCTCAATACACCTTTCTGTCCGTGTCGACTACTGAATTTATCCCCGATTACCGGATTTCTATTGTATCGAACTGAGATACTGACATCGTCGACTTTGATTCCCTTGTGAAGCTTCGATGTGCGCTTGACTTTTTCCACGACTGCTTCATCAGCACCTTTGAATTTAACATCACGAAATGTCTTCGCAACTCTATCATACGCACTGTATACTGTGCAATCTTTATGTAATTTTTGACCGATATATGGTAAACCATCGTCGTCCAGAACATTGTCTTCAGAGTCTGTACGACATGACCTTGAGAATATTTCATTCGATCGCAGACTCAGCACATCTGTTTTTAAAAGCGTCGCGTGAGCGAAACCTCTTTCAACCGCAGATTTGTTAATAATCATTGCATCCTCCATATCATATCCAGTGTGTGACAACACTGCAACAACAGCATTGGTTCCTAGAGGATAGTCATCTACACGATACTTGTCATACGATGAATTCGACGCAATAGGACGCTGCGGAGTGTGCAATCGATACAGTTTCGTATCTGATCTATATGGAAACGTGTGCAAAGGTACGCCCATAGTCTGTTTCGCCATTTGGCACTGGTACATATTGCGTGGGCTCTGATTGAAGTCAGACCAAGGTGTTAGCGAGGCAACTATGCTCAGTATCTGACTTGAGCATATTTCCCTGTGGGAAGCGATCTCCTTGCATGAATCAGACTGGTTGAGTGAATCGATCGCGACACAATCTTGCTCCATCGTCCCTATCAGTTCTATGGTTGCTGAATGAATATTGTGCACTGGGCGCATTAAACGCGAGCTTGATGAGAACAATGCAATACAGGGAAATGCGGAAGCATTTGTTGTCTGCAAGAACGCTGCTATTTCAAGTTTTTCGACAACGGGATAACTCACTTTTCGAGCCCGAAGCATTTCCACTGCACGACGTGCTTCTTGCACTGGCACATATCCAAGTACAGATCCATCCAAGAGGACCGGGACAGCTGAACAATACGTCTTTACATTTGGTGGTGTTAACTGACAGCTGAGCGATATGGTATCTCGTATGATATGTTGCAGATGATTGGTAAGTGAACACATTTTGGAGCACATTGTCACGACACATGAAGCGGTCATGTGTGTCAGTAGACCACATGGAGAGCCATCTGGTGTGTGAACAGGGCATAAAAACCCCCAAGATTCTGGCAGAAGTTTTCTCACTGTTGTGGTACGTAGCTCAGCGAAGTACGCGCCACGATGAATTGATCGAAAATGAGAAATGTACCGCAAATAATTGAGCTTCTCTGCGACTATTGTGAAACCACTACTTTGACTCAATCCAAGCCCAGATTTGCTCACCAGGTTTCCAGTTGCAAGGAAATACTCAAGTTGACGGCCAATATCTACTCGTTTCATGGACGATACTATTGTTTGCTCTAGTGAATCATCAAAACTATGTGAATCTTTCATACTAAAAGATTTTCCAACGTCGATCTTAGTCCTTTGTAAAGCCTCGGATAATTTTTCATGAAGTAACATTTGCAACAAGTATCCAGGTAACAAGATTTCTTGATTTACTAGTGAATCCGGGTTATCATCCTTGCACTTACCAAAAGCGAGACAAAGTAGTTTGTTGAGCATAACAATAATAAGATCCAATTTTGATCCTCCCGATTTAAGGTGTATGAATAAGTGCTTTGTCAGCATGTATTCTCCAATGTCACAGTCACTTCCGGTACGCTCCGGGAAAACTGTGCGGAATAGGGTACCCATATGTGCCAAAGCATCTCGCCGAGTATGGAGGGAACTGCGGGATGCGAGCTCAAATATTTTCTCCATGCACTCTTGAGTGTGGTGCGATTCTTGGTACTCTGCCATGGATACGCCTCGACACATATATTCACGCAGTTCAACATCGGAAATATCCACAAGAGCACGAATGACGAAGAATATTGGCAGGTAAACCTCTTGCCTTCCGATGTTCATACCCACATCGACCGATCCATCCGTAAGATAATGAAGGCGTACCACACTTGAGCGCTCACAGTGGTCAACGCAGCGAATTATGGTTGCATATTTGGTGAATTTGGCTCCCCTGTTGCAGAAAGAGCTACGAATAAGTCCCATGACATAATGACGCCGCTGTTGAATCAGAAGCCTTACTACTCGCTCGATACCTCCAACGATAAAATAACCTCCACACTCGCTCCCCTCTTCGCCACGCTGTATCAACTGTGCAGAGCTCGCCCCATACAGCTTGCAAGCTTTCGAGCCAACCATGATTGGGATATTAGAAACATTGAAAACACACCTGTTAATGGACTCTGAGCCATTGATTGACCAACAGACATCAATTGCTAGCGGTGCAGCATAGGTTAGTCGACCCTCTCGACAGTCCTTAGGACACACACTGTCAGTGACTTTTTCACCCTTGCTCTTTACATAAGCAGCATCGATCCAAACCGAAATTCTGGAGGAATCATAGCTGACTGTAACTGGCTCGATATTCTTCACGATCTTGGATAAACCGGCGTCGATAAAATCGTCAAACGAAGCCAAGTGGCATGCCGAAACCTTCTCAGCCTGCATCAAATAAGGCAAACGTTTGGCACCCTCGTCACGGCCTCGCTTTTTTAATCACGAATCAAGCAAATTCAAACCGATCCATATAGATGGTGAGCGCCTGTAACGATTTCGCCGAAGGTAACGGGCGAGATCAAAGGTTTTCTTCAGTGGAGTGGCGACCTAACAACCGTAAGTGGCGGCTATGACTTCAAAGAGTTTCTGACAGAGTGAACGTACACAACGAAGCGAATACGCCATATATCTCGCTCAGTATTGTATTCAAAAGTTAATGAAAATATTGATATTGTCATAGCACATATTCTATGACTATTATAAAGTCCGATTCAAGTGTTGAATACGAGGAGAAAGTTTTTATGCGGTGTAAACCTCTTAAAAAATAAACATGCTCAGTTGATGTGAATGTTTTTGATTGCAAGATTTGCCGTTGTACGAAATAGCGCGCATAGGCTTACTATAAGGAGCCTTCAACTTTTGCGTATGTGGAGAATCCAACGGGCACGCGTACATAACGTAAAGACCATAGGCCGGGCTTAGCGAGCCTGAGAAACTTGTCGACGTTTCGGAAGCAGAGAAGTACCCGACTTTAATCTGCTCGCATGCTAAGATGTCAACTCACTCATGTGGTCTGAATTGAAAGCGTTTATTGAAATCTGGCAAAGCATTTGCGATGCGAAGCCTACTTCCTCGCCATAAACACCCTGAATATGTCGTTATACAGTTCTTCATTTTAATTTCAGTCGTACACAGAGATATGAAAGCGAACCCCCGGTTTGCCGGTCGATCTGCGCACGATGGAAATTTTTCATCAGGGATATGTACTTCTTGAACTTCTCCAAATCGTGCAAAACGAAGCTGGAGCTCCTCAATAGAGACGTTTGCAGGTAGACCGCCGACATAAAGTCGGTATACTCTGTTTTCCATGAACTGGTGTTTCACGCGACGACTTTTATCGCCGAAATATGTGACATATCATCTCAAGTGCGCGCGAGATTCAAGGTTGCGCACAGAAACTACGATCGATACCTTCGTTCAGAAGAGTTGTGCAAGCTAGCGAGCTCCGCGCTTGCCTATCAGACAAGTCAGGGAGGGACCCTCTTCTACGAACAGAAAATCTCCCATCACTCCGTATTTTTAACGCATTACGAAGCTTTTAAGCCCCTATGGTGATTTTTAGCGCGATCGCCCGCGTTCTCGCGCAACGACGGCGATCGGGAGAATGCATTTTTATACTAAAACACGAAAAGTCCACAGAGTAATTTCCACCAATGTCGTAAATATGAAAGAGCAGAATTACCTAATATAGTGTAATTCCGCCCCAATTAGTCCATGGCATGTTGATCAATATTTGGAATATGTAATTTTTCGCATGCTTGATCATGTTTTGGTCGCACGAAACAAACATGTCCAACACGTTTGAACCAAGTCCGCCTCGGACGTCTCGGACACTCCACTGAGTTATCGCCGCACGGATGCACTTAATTATGACACAGGTCTTTTCTCGGCAACGTGAAACGCCCTAGAAGAATGAAGTTCGCACGTAAGTACAGCGTGCTTGAAAAACGGTCGTTAAAAACGCCCATCTCTGTCCTTTTAACACAGTCTTTGTGTGAAGATGCTGGCCCATTGCGGCCCGATGCGGAACGGTTCGCGCAAGATGATTCTTGCGACGAGTTGACAATTTGTACGACTCCTTGCACCTCAACAGCAGACAAACATGAAATAATTCAGTCAAAATATTGGGCACAACGTCAGCGCTTTTTCTCCTTGTGGGATCACGGCGTTCAAATGGACCACACTGCATGGTATTCTGTTACTCCCGAGGCTCTATCGCGGCACCATGCACTCAGATGTACACGTGCTGTTCCCTGGGAATTCATGAATCCAGAAAAACGCAACACGTTGACTATCTTGGACGCGTGTTGTGGTGTGGGAGGGAATACGATTCAGTTTGCTGCAAAAGGCTTCAACGTTATCGCTTTCGACAATAGAATTGATACTTTGGAATTGGTGAGTTCCATGACTAGCATGTTGTAGACACGTAGCGCATACTAAAGCATTTTGTAGGCGAGATGTAACTCAGAGATATATCAAGTTGCCAACCATGTTGACTTTATTTGTGGAGATATCGTTCAAAATCTATCGCGTGTCCGTACCGACGTAATTTTTTTATCGCCACCATGGGGCGGACCTTCATATTTGAATCAGCAGCACAGATTAACGGATATACAGCTTTCGAACTTGAACGGCATACAACTTGTTGAATTCGCACTGCAGCTGACGCCGAATGTAGTGTACTATCTTCCACGAAACATTGATTTAAGCGACTTGCTGCGTCTTGGAACATCTTTTGAGGTAAGTACTATTAGAAAGTAAATGGCATATGAATGTAGAATTTTACTGAGCAATCAAGGTTGAGAAAAACTACTTGAATGGCAAGCTGAAGGCCATCACTGTATATTTTGGTACTCTGATGCAGCTAAATGCTTGATTTAACATGTTGAATCACAAACTTGTTACACATGCACGTGTTCTATGCTTAATCGTATATATTACATTCCTAGTACTCGTCGTTCCTTCGCACTAATGCCAAGCGCTGAATCGTGCTGTTCGAGCTCTGCACGTACACGTTTGCTCCGGTAGTTCAAGCGTGTCTCGCCCATCGATGAACGTCTAAACGCTTTTACGAACTGCGCAAGTCGAAAGTTACTACTATCGTTATGATTCGAGCCGTGCACAACGCGTTGATCCCATATAAGCAAGCTGCCAGCGCGCATGGTAATTCTTTGCTTAAGATCATGAATTGGGTCAACGTCTGAGAATTTATAACTTCCAGCCCCTTTTCCTCTCCAGACAAGATGACCAATACGTTTATCTCTATTACGCATACTTGCAGACATTGTTCCAATCGTTTTAGTCCACTGATCAAAGCAGTTTTGAAAACCAGCAAGTAGCACAGTGCCACCATCGTCAACCTTGTTATCATTTAATGCCAGCACACCTTGTACATTTGGACCCGAACTATGAGTCACACTATTGATTTCCTTGCTAAAATCTCGAAGATTCTCGTATTTAACATCATCAAGTGCTGGTGAATCATCAAAATACGTCCATGGATTAAGATCAAGGTGCAAATTCTCAGTTGTTTTCCAACTCGGTATGTCACACAACAATCCGTTGATTTTTACGTCACGAGTTGGTCTGTATGCACACCACCGATCATGAGATACGAGTAAATCATCATCATGAAGTAGCACCCGAAAAGAACTTAGAACATTGGGATTGCATCGGTTGCGGACGACCTGTTGACTAAACACAGCAGGAACGGGAGCTAGTCCATAGGTTTGAGATGATAGGTGGTGATAAGTGTCAGGATTATCCCTCTCAAAGCCAAGAGCGCTGCTTTCAAGGTATTGCCATATTTCACACTGAGTCTGCTCACATTCCTGTATTGTCAAAACATTCCTGAAAACAGCAAAACCATAGTCGTGGAAAAATTTAAGCACGTCCTTTGAACATTCAACTCCTGTAGTGCGCGACTCTAAAAGCTTGATGTCGAACGACGCGACATAACCATCGTCATCAATAGGCACTTTTCTAAAATGTTTTTCATAAACAGCCAAAGAACTTGTCTCGCCCAACTCGGGAGAACTACGCTCACGTTTCCTCTTATTATTTTTTGACGAGGATCTTAGTTCCTTAAGTTTACCAGCCTCCCTACTGAGTGTCCATTTGTCTGCGCCCGTGGCCTTCAATTCTTTCAACACAGCTAGTTGTAATTCATACGGCGTTAGGGACATTTTAATCAGTCTTAACGGAAGCCTCACGGTTTCGCGTGCAAATTTCTTTAAAAGGACTTATACCGCTGTTTCACAGATCTGTTTCAAGATGTGAAGAAACACTCTGTGAAAACAAAAAAGTCGAAAAAAAAGCAATTCGTCTACCGCTACGGAATCCTGAATTCTCCTGGACCCCCCTCACGAAGTTAGAAGTTGGAAGTTGGCAATAGTAGTTATTTTCGAGATGTTTACTGGTGGAAAGATTTATATATCGCACCTTCAGAGGAGTCCCTCCGAGAAGGGTTTCCCTTCACCCCAATTATAGTTCTTTTCTGAGTACAATACGTATTTCGTCGACCAATCATGACTCGTCGATATCGGAGGGACTCCTCTGAAGGTGCGATATATATCTTTCCTTTACTGGTACTCGCGGTAATAAATAACAAAACAAGTAAAATTTCACATACAGCTTGTTGCTATTTTTACGCATGTTGTACGTATTCATACTACATGCGAGCATTCGTAAACTTTTAGTCCGTCTCTACGGATTTTCAAATATTTCACGGAATTACGCGATATTACGCGATTTGAATCGCACTCCGGACCAAGAGGCACTGCGACTTCACTTCGGAAATCCCGCGTTCGCACCTGCAGCGGGAGTTCACTCATTCACTCAACCTGATCTTGTTCGGCTTACATTTGACTAATCGATTCATGGCATCATCCGATGGTTTTGCTGGCGCCACCCTCTTCAATCAAGGTATGTTTTCGCGGGTACAACTTTTAAGTGTGTCCCTCTTAGTCGTTTTCGTAGGTTTCTGTTATACGTACGATGACGTGATCTTCCATCCTGGATTCATCGACTTCTCCGCTGATCAGGTGTGTAGATATCTCTTAACTGCTCGATGGATTCTGACGTATAGAACTAGGTTGATCTGTCTACGCGTGTGAGTAGAAATATTCAACTCCGCATGCCTCTCGTGAGCTCTCCGATGGATACCGGTATGATGCTCGTATTCTTTCAGTCGTTCCTAATAATAACCATCATGCGCAGTGACTGAGTGTGAAATGGCCATTGCGATGGCTGAAGTTGGAGGGATGGGCTTTCTTCACTACAACATGACGGTGAGTTGACAGATATTTTTCAGTGTCAGATACTAAATGTAAACTTCCTAAAGCTGGATGAGCAAGTCCAGAACGCGCGAAAAGTGAAGGCCCACACACCTGGATACATTGCCCAACCTGCTGTTCTACGTGCGGATTCGAGCATTTCCGAGCTGGACGCTTTGAGAACTAACAGGGGTTTTTCATCTGCGTGCGTGTCTGAAGATGGTTTGTGCGGTTCAACTTTGCTTGGACTCGTAACCACACGGGATGCAGAACTCGTACGTGATCGTTCAACACCACTTGCTGATATCATGACGCCAGTGAGTGACTTGGTCTTAGGTTCATCTACCAAGTCTTTGCAGGAGAACGAAAGGCTTCTTTTGGAAAGTAAGCATGGTAAACTTCCGATAGTCGATCAACAAGGAAACTTGGTCGCGTTACTCACTCGTGCAAGTTATAAAGATCAATTGAATAGACCTCCTTCTGGATTACCGTCCTTGGACACAGAGGGTCGCATTCTGTGCGGCGCAGCCATTGGCACGCGGGATGCTGACCGTTTGCGTGCCGAGGCTCTTGCTTTGGTAGGTGTCGATGCATTGATTCTTGACTCGTCGCAAGGTGATTCTATATATCAGTTAGAAATGATCAAGTTTTTAAAGCATAATTTGCCTAAAGTTGATGTGATTGCTGGTAATGTTGTCACTCAGAACCAAGCGAGACGTCTTCTTGAAGCGGGAGCAGATGGACTTCGAGTTGGGATGGGGTCTGGGAGTATTTGCACAACTCAAGAGGTCTGTGCCGTTGGTCGTGGTCAAGCAACTGCTGTTTATAAGGTTGGACAAATAGCGAAAGATTTCGGTGTACCAATACTTGCAGATGGAGGTATACAGAACAGTGGTCATATTGTAAAAGCACTCTCTCTTGGCGCGAGCGTTGCAATGTGTGGCTCTATGTTTTCTGGAAGCACAGAAGCGCCAGGACAGTACTTTTTTCAAGATGGCGTGCGTGTGAAAAAGTATCGAGGCATGGGAAGCTTAGATGCGATGAAGAAAGGAAGCGATTCGCGTTACTTGAGTGAGTCCGGTCATCTCAAGGTTGCTCAGGGCGTTTCTGGTACAGTGCGAGATAAAGGCTCGGTGAAAACCATGATCCCTTACCTTGCACATGGTGTTAAGCAGGGCTTTCAAGATCTCGGTGCAAACAGTTTATCGAAGGTACACGATTTGCTCGCAACTGGTGAGCTTACTATGGAAGTGAGAACTGGAGCAGCACAACGAGAAGGTGGCATTCACGATATGCACAGCTACACAAAGGTCGCATGGTAATTTAATATGCACATAAGTTAATGAGTTTTAGGTCATCTATAATGCTCATACTACCAATATTCGTTCCAAACAATCAACATCTAATTTTCTTATTTCTTTCTCAGCTGCAAAGAAAGTACTAGGAAAGCTTGACGCATGTCAAAAATGGTACAGACGGAAATTAGAGCAGAACTTACATATCGCAATCGAATTCACGCATAGCAGTATGACAAATGGATCGTAATCTTCGCGTATTATATTAGATCCCACCTGGTACATCGGCGCCTGCGGTAATTTTAGATAAAATATCAAGAAAAAAACTTGCAAGACAAGCAACCTTGATCTCAACTAGTGTCCGCGCCGCAAGCGATTCAGACGACGCGTGACACACAACGAAATGCTTTGAGACATTGTTTTGCGAAAACCTTACGCGCGGCAGAACATGTTTCCTATACATTTTAGCATTACTGTGCAAAGAATGACGTGGCTGAGCAGTTCGCTCGCTGTCAGGTTGAAGCCTAGTTATCCATTTTAAAGACTGTGCGGTATTTTTGGCGCACATATCACAAAAGTGAAAGTCTAATCAGTCCACGGCCTGCAACTACTGTTTCATAATTGCGGCGTCACGCACCGACGGGCAACTTTAAACTCAGTCGTGGACTCACAGTGCGCTCCATCAGTGAAAGTTGTTTTTGTGATTCGGTTGTTTTGACAATTTGAGTTGGCGACTAATACTTTCGAAAAAATGTGTCTACAACAGGTCGAAAATAAACCAATTCGTTTATTCACATCCTGGCCCCAGGATCAGTGTTTATCAATATTTTAATCAATATATTATGATAGTTTCTGGAGCAAAATTAGCACTCGGGGCGTTGCAACTGTTCCGCGGCGGCGCAAACCACCAGTTTGTCTTCCACAACTTGAAAACCTAAGAAGCGCGGCAAAGCCAACACATCTCCCTGCTGCTTCCACGTAGGACCATCCAAGTTCATATGCGGCACGTTTACGATCACATTTCGTATACTACGAATGGGTCTGATAACCAAGCGGACGGTGACGAGCTACTAAATACGATAGGAGACGTACCTCGAGCGTGGTATCGCAACGAACAGCATGTAGGCTATGGGCGTTCTGGGGTAAAACTACGTGGGAGTGATGCAATAGATGGCCTAGATTCTCTCTTACGCAATATAGATGATAGAAGCTCTTGGCGCCAACTATTCTATGATACTAGTGGGCAACAACTGCGTTTGTCATCTTCTCAGATTGCACTATTACAAAAGTTAGAAAGTGGCGTTTTACCAAGTTCTGGTTACGTGGAGTTTTCGACAGAGAGATCGAGCTTCTCACAGAGTCAAAATCAAGCGGAACCCAAAAGAAGATTTCTCCCTTCAAGATTTGAGGCACGAAAAGTGTTGGCGCTTGTTCGCATACTGCGGAAGTCGTTCTCTAGTCCCAAACAATCAGTATCAAGTCCTCATACGAATGAACTGACCTTGGATATATGGGGGACGCCCGAAAGTAATGAGAGTCTTAAGTGCCGAAGGACTTTTGGTCGGGCACCACGCTCTGCATTGGCTGGAAACGCCGAGTCCTACAATGCACCAAGCGAGTATGTCCTCCACAGCTCAAATTTAGTATCAAATGGCCGTAAATCTTTACGCACTCTTGCTGCAAATCCGAACTTCATAAAGGAATGTTTCAATCGATGTTTAGATCTCTATCTCTGTCCAAGAGTAGAAAAACGAACTCTACAAATGGAACCTGATTCCCTTCTACCACATATTCCTAACCCTACGGACTTAAAACCGTTCCCGGCGCTGTCTTCTACAAGATATTTTGACTCTAAAGATGAAATTTGCTCCATATCAGTAGATACTACGGGCACGCTACTCGCATCAGGAAGTAGCGGCGGTCGTCTACAAGTATGGGATATTTTATCCAGTCGTTGTTTACGTACACTAAGTTTCACAGAACCTATTGCATGTGTAGCTTGGCGCCCAGGTCCGTTACAACAAGTTGCAGTGAGCAGTGGACAAAATGTACACATAATCACATTAAAACCAGTATTACACCATTATCAGAATCGCGAAGCATATGACGAAGCATGGAGTGAGGGTGACTTTGGATCCCTTGTTATCCGACACACTTGTCACGTGAGCAAACTCAGTTGGCACTCCAAAGGGGACTACTTTCTGACTGTAGCAAAACACACGGGAAAGCTATTTGTTCATAGACTAGCCACGCGCACAACGCAGGTCTTATTTGGCGGTGACAAGAATGTAGTATCCAACGCTTTATTTCATCCTTTTGAAACAAAGCTAATCACTATTACTCAATATCACATACGGATTTTCGATATTCGTCAGCAGCACTTATTACACAAAATCAAACCTGGAAATAGTTCAATATCATGTTTGTCAGTGAATGAGTACGATGGATCTATCATGGTTGGTACCAGCGACTCAAAACTTTTCATGTTCGATGTTGAAGTATCATCAACTCCAAGCAAAGTTATCCAGTTGCCAAGTGGAACCGTTGTAGCCTCAAGTTTTCATAAAAGACTGCCACTCTTTCATGCCACTTTGTCCACCGGATCAACACATATATTTCACTGGCGATTGGCAAATGATACATTGCGAACACCTACGATAGTGCCTCTGAAAGTTCTCACTGAGAAATCAGTGGGGGGAACTGTCAGTACGTCGGACTGTGTATTTCATGAAACACAGCCGTGGATATTTTCTGCATGGGGATCACGCATTACATTGTTTATCGAAGAAAGGATCGGTTGAAAGGGAAAAGTTGTAACTTGAATCGATGTATTTGTGTAAGCGTAATCGACGTGCTCGACGACACCCCGAGAATATAAAAAAGTTGAACAGGCTTTTCATTAAAAGTTACCAAAAGTTCTTGTGTTAAGTCCTACTTTGCTGCAAGCCCTGATATGCCCGCCGCTATGCGCTCTTCTCTACGTGAGATTTTTCGTAATCTAGTCGACTTATTCTTTGATCTTCGGGCTTCGAATTGATCAGCCAGCGACTTTTCGCGTGCCTTCTCAGCCTTCGCCTTGTGGATCGCCTCCATCAGAACTCGTTTGTTCTTGAACACGTTACCCTTGCACTTGAGGTACATAGAATGATACATGTGCTTGTCGATCTTCTTTGCTTCTCTATACTTCTTCAGTAATCGTCGAAGAACTCGGTGCCTTCTCAACCAAAGGATTTTTGTTGGCAGTCTGGCCTCCCTGGTACCACGCCGTTTACCGTAACCGGTGTGTCGACCGAGACGTTTAGCAGCTTGTTCTCGGCAAGTTCTTGCGCGAGAATGGATCTAGTTACGTAAGAAGTCAGAAAAAAATACGGAGACTGCAGTTGATCTCACCTTCGTGGGTTTTCTGATCACGAACCCATCTTTTATCAACTTACGGATGTTTTGACGCGAGTTGGCGGAAGAAATTTCGCTTATCTGCATGGAAAATGTCAGAAATGAGAAGAAGAAGAAGAAGAAAATTATTTGTTTTCAAATTCGAGGACACGTTGCGTGCTGGTAGCTTCAAAGGAAGCCTTGGCGCGTGCGTGCAAACTAACTACACACGTACCTCGTTAGGGTCCATCCAAATCTTGCGCGCACCGCAGTTCAATACTGAAGCCGCGAGCCTCTTTTGTAACTTGAGAGAAACCATGATGTGAGGAGCTTTTATCAGGCGCGAATGTAGCGTATGGTATGCGTTGTGAACTGCGCAGCGTGACCACGCTACCCGAGCTGCCTTTCGATCACACTCCGCCGCAATTTTCTCATTTACCCTAAATTCGATTTTATCCCCGAGTGAAAATACCAGAACATGACAGTAGATGATATATTCCAGGCATCAAAGGACTGATACTTGTACTATTTCTAGAAATTATTTTCATTTACAAAAAGTACCGTATTTAGTGTTAATTGAATAATATAATTACATTAGAATCGCATCAGTTGACAAAAATACGCGCTTTCGGTGTCAAGAGTGGAGTCTGCGGACGTGTAGGGCACATCACGTCTGACCCGGCCTCGAAGCGCGTACGCTCTGCGAGAGTTCGTGCGCGGAATATTTCCTTCATCAAAAAAGTCCGCGTTATCTCCTGACGTACACTCGCGTGCTCTCAGTCACGATGAGCCTCATTCAGATGTGTGGGCGTGCACAAGACTTTTGCTGTATTCAAAGACCTACTGCGCGACACGCGAGATGCCAGCCCCGGTAAGTAGTTCGCGGTTACAGATTGGGATTCTCTTATTTTGTTGCGTATCTCGCGCACGACCCGCTACTCCGCATCCGCTGTTTAAACCCCAACAGTCGCCGATACTGAAACCCTGTTCCTTTCGCAGATTTGGTATGAGAAAAGTTATGTCAAGGGCTGTCAAACGAGACATTGCTACGACGCTGAATCATTCAATGTAAGTGCTTGTCTGCTGCTCAATTTCTCAATCCCACCGAAGATCTGCTACAGTACCTCCCCAGTTGCCCAACAAGGTAAAGGCCCCTCACCAATAGTTATTGAACGCTTTCAAAGCGTTGCGAGCCAACTCATGAGTCAGGTACGTCGCTATGCCATGACAAAAAACTTTAAACAATGAGAGTGATCTCTTCCTAGCGTATCATTCGCCTCGGTGGCGCTGTTGACGATGATAGTTGCAACTTGATAGTGGCACAGCTCTTGTGGTTAGACGCTAATGACCCAGAACAGGTAACACTCCTCAACAAAAGTTCACTCTACTGTGAGTCTCATTCCATCAAGGATATCACTCTCTACGTTAACTCGCCCGGCGGTTCAGTAACGGCCGGTATGGCGGTCTTCGATACCATGCGTCACATTCGGCCATCTGTATCGACTGTGTGCGTCGGCTTAGCTGCTTCAATGGGTAATTGTCTTGGAAACAATTAGACATTCCAAACTTAATGTTGAATACAGGGGCATTTCTTCTGGCTTCCGGAGAACAGGTGTGATGATCATAAGAAAGAACTTTAGCGCAGAACTCACCCATTGTTTTCTAGGGGAAACGCTATAGCTTGCCAAATAGTCGAATTATGATTCACCAGCCACTTGGCGGCGCGCAAGGGCAAGCTGCTGATATCGAAATTCAAGCCAATGAAATCATGGTAAGTCTATTCATGTGATTCACTCAAGAAAAAATCGATAAAGATTATCGCACAGCACCACAAGTCTACGTTGAATGGTTATCTTGCAGAATTTACCAAGAAACCGTTACAGCAGGTTCGTCAAATTTCGAGCAAATTACCAAGTACAAGTTCATCGAAAGTCGCAGGTCATGGAAGATACAGATCGAGATTTTTTCATGTCAGCGCAAGAGGCCGTTGAGTATGGTCTTATTGATGCAGTTATCGAACACCCGACACATTTGGCGGTCAATAGCTCAGGGATTCCCATGTTTGCAAGCGAATTTTAATGCACCATGCACATGGCATGCATTGGTCAAGCATGAGCGACAAACGTGCGCATCTATGCGCATCTATCATGCGCAGCCTACGATAGCGCAGTCGTTGTATTAACACGAATTCAGACGCTTTCTTCACTTTCCGATCACATCTTGAAATACAAATAAACGAAATGCAACTGAAAGAGTGAGTGAAGAGCATGCATTTAAGCTTAAACTTGAAATTAATGTTGCGAGGGAAAACAAACTTTACTTAGTATTACAACTGAGTAAGTAATAGTTTTCTATCAGAGATGCTTTGACTTGAGTTTAAATCAACTTAATTTTCGTCAACGCCAGATACTGAGGAGACATTCAAAGTTAGGCGAACTCGATCAATAAAAAGGACATAAATCGTACCGTTCCAACCGCGAAGGTGAGGGAAGTGGTCAAAAAGCCAAAATAAAGAAGCGGAGTAGGAACGTCAGCAAGTTGAACAACCTCGAAAGAAAATGAAAATGAGATTGTACAAATGAGATAGATTCGAAAGAGATACCTGCACTTCAATAGAACGGATTGCCTCTTGTGCGTGAGCTTCGTTAGCGATGGTCGCGCAGCCTATAAAATACAGATCAGTTTGGCTTCTCGATGATCCGCACAGAAGTTATCTCGTGAGGCGGAAAGCGCCTTGCAAGTTCCATCTCAGACGTGAAGATGGAATACAGCTTGTAAATTTTTATTGCTCATACGGACTTACCAATCGCGATTGTCGTTGGGAGCGCGACCCTTTTGCTACGTTGAGCGTGCACAGAAGTAGGTTTCGCTCCAGACGCACGCGTTGATTTGATCTTTAACGCGGGCCTGGCGTTGATGTTGACGGCGTTCGCGACCATGTTGAGTGGAAAGCACAAAAAAATTCCTAGGAAGCGCGCAGTTGTAACGCACGATTGCGAAGCACGGTATTCTACACCTTGCGATAGACCGCGCTATCCATTCACCGCGTTTTCAACTCCTATCCTCTTTCGATAGAAAATCAAGAATGCTTATTAAATGCACATCGACTCATACATCCGTATAATATGAAAACTTAATACTTTAATTCTGGATTCTGTGCACAGATAAACGGTTCGGCGCCCATTGGTTCTTATATCTGCAAGATGTTCTCTAAGTATGTTACATATTAGGTGTGTTTTGAAAAATATTTAATAGTGTAAACGAGCGTTGTTTACGAAGCGTGAAATGGCGAAGTAAAACACAAGCCCTCGCGCCGTCGCGCCGTCGCGCCGTCGCGCCGTCGCGCCGTCATAGATCAGCGGCGTTGAACGAACGGTTGAACGTGAAAAAGTTAACAGGAAATCCCAATGGTACGACACTTTGCTCGAAGAGCTCGCAAATTTGTCTCGCGGTGTGCTTCTGAAATACTGTGCGAACACTGGAAGTATTAACGTTTTTACTTCTTCCTCCAACGCAGGATGAAATTAAACTGTAAGTTATGGTTCGCGCGTCGGTCTGAGAAATGCATATCCAAGTTGCGAAATGTCGAAAGGATTTTGCGTTTCACCCCTGCGAGTACTGCCCATTGTTTGATTTTACGAAACTGACGCGCCTACACAGGGCAATCGTAATGAAGGTTATCGGCCGCACGGGTTCGCGGGGCCAGGTATGAAGACTCTAACGACGACGAAAACGACACATTCCTGATTTGATCGATGCGCTTTATATACAACATGATATCTACTCTGATCCCGATCGCTTGTCATTTACTGACGCCGTCTTTGCACAGGTAACTCAAGTTAGGGTCAAGTTTCTTGATGACCAAAACCGCCAGATCATGCGGAACGTCAAAGGCCCTGTTCGCGAAGGTGAGATTTTGCCGTAGTTGAATCACATGTTTTTACAACGAATCATAGGTGACATTTTGACCTTAATGGAATCGGAACGCGAAGCTCGAAGACTTAGATAGGTCCCTAGACGCATTCTACGTGTAATAGGAAAACTCAAAACTCGATCACCTCAAAACTCGATCATCTGCTGGCAGATTCCGAACTATCAATGATTTGAGCGCTGAACTACTCGAAGTAGCCGTACAGGTTTTCAACAGCATTTCTTCGAGCTCTCAATCGGTGGATTGGCGAGTTCTATAAAACCACGGGGGGGCTCTTGAGTTGTTCCAACAGCTGGCTTCTCCTGTGGCTTTTTTTCATGAAAAAAGGATAGTGATACAAAGAAACGCGAAAATTACCTGGCACATAACTGAGTAAGTAGACGTCAACAAATTAGTAAAGGCTTCTTCCACATTTGATGCGTCGAAAGCCGATGTTTCAGTGACAGTCAAAGCTGGTTTGAGAATTTTAGGTGAGTCAAGAGGCACAGAAAAGAGTTCAAATTCGAACCTTCGGCACTCGCTAGTTGCTTGGCTTGCTCAACCGAAACAGCTCGAAGATGTTCTAAGTCGCTCTTGTTTCCAGCGAGTAAAACAACGATGTTGGAATCGGCGTGGTCTCTAAGTTCACGGAGCCACTTGCTTGCCGCAGTAAAAGAGTCTACATATTAGTCAGGAATAATCACCAGCGCTATCTGCAAAAAACCATATACTTACCTAAATTCGTTATGTCGTATACCAATAGAGCACCCACGGCTCCTCGATAGTAAGCACTAGTGATTGCTCGATATCGTTCCTGCCCAGCTGTATCCCAAATTTGTGCCTTTACCGTTTTCCCGTCTATCTATTCAAAGCATTAGCCAGTGACTCCCCGTGTTCTGAAAACTAGCTCACCTGTACACTACGTGTCGCAAATTCGACGCCAATAGTCGACTTCGATTCCAAACAGAACTCATTTCGAGTGAAACGTGAAAGTAGATTGGACTTCCCCACGCCTGAATCGCCGATTAAAACAATCTTGAAAAGATAGTCGTAACTATATGAAATATGTTAGTGTTGGAATAGAGGCGAGTACACATTCTTTGTTCTTACTCGTCTGAATCTTTGCTCTGTGACATGTTCTTTCTCTGCACGCGTCCCCGTATCAACGCAACGCCGAACGAACGTCGGTTTGCTCTCGGTCCAAGTAAGTCTCGACACTAAACTGTACATTTTGTTTTTGTTACAACCGAGTTCTATTCAGGTGTAACAAGTTGTTTTTAAATGTAGCTATGAGGACCTAATAGTGGAATGAGATATTTTTATAGGGCTTATCGCATTTTAGTGCATACAAAATTCCACCTTACCCGTTGACGTTATAATTTCAGCCGCTAATACTGTTTATGGAGGCCATCTCGCGGCCGGAAAAAATATATCTGAAAAGACAAGACGAATTTTCTCATACCTAGACATACGATACGAGTCGAGTAGTGCTCGCCGCCGGAACTTGGTAAGTGCGGCAACATACGCCGTAAGTAGTTACACTTTAATATTCTATCCATTTGCGCGCTCCGAGCAGAGATTAATGGACGACACATACCTTGTGTCGGTGACTTCAGAAATTGCGTCCAGCATACGAGAGAACGTACAAGCTTTGAGCGTAGAAATTGAAGGCACAGATAAAGATGGTAAGATTGATACAGCTCTTTACCTTCATATTATGCAACTATGAGCCTCAGGATTCAAACTAGTCGTGGATAAACACAGGCATAGATGTGAAGTGCCGACAAACTGCACGGTTGAGCTGTGGAAAAGTTTGGATGGAGTTCACTCTTTGAAAAGTAATGACATGCAGAGGGCCCTGATAAGTGAAGCTGAATCTCAGAGGCTGAATTTGGACAGATCTCAACACTGGTTCGTGTTGTACTGAGGTCTTGATTAGCGTGTACACAACTTATTGTTTCACACAGTGAACTTGCAGACCCAAGCTCAGGATTACAGTCACTGAATGTCGAGGTGAAAGTTCCAACTATCTAATTACCGCAGACAGTTGACGACATTTTGCAGCTGGACATTTCTCGTTTGACTAGTAGTCATGCAGCTTCAAAAGCTACTACGTTTGTTGAATACGTAGCTACTGTTGAACAAGATGAAGGTTAGTATCGTTGAGTTCGAAATATTTCGTCAGCATGCGATCATGGCTTACTTGCCATCGCGTGCAATATAAGCAAGACAAAACATGCAGCGCACACTTCCTGGCGGCGGCGGCTTCAAGTGAACAGCACGAGTAGCATACGCCTTATGTACAACCTTGTAAGTTTACCACTGAGATCCACATATGAATCAACTATTTCTCCAAGAGAGTCCTGCAAGAGAGTGTACACTCTCTGGTGTACGAAGAGCCACTTATATCGGGTAATTGCATCACTTTTCCAAAAAGTCCGTTGTGAGTGCCCACCCTCTCGTTGTTAAAAAATTTGAGCGTTCCATGTTACTTGGTCGGTCGTAATTTCGTTCATTAACTCGTATGTGTACTGTACTTGTACTAGTACTTGTACTCATATTTTGATAGTACAAGAGCTCTAGATTTGAAAATAGCGTCATGGACGCAGCACACAACTAGAATTGAATAGATGAGTAGAAAGTGCATGGAAGTCTCGGTGAGGTCGCAAAGCAAAAAGCATCTTGTGGTTTATATATATATATATTATAGCTATCTATAGCTATATGCAATCCAATGCGCGTGATTTCAAATAAGACTGGAAAATGCCTGCATTAGTTGCATTGGTTGCGACGCTGCCCGCGTTTACTGGGACGTCTTCACAAGGGACTGTCGCTTCACGCTGTGAGAACGAGAGTATCATCGTTGCTAGCGCAACGTAGTAACGATAACGAGAACAACAAAAACAGGCGCTCTGTAGATCAGCCGAATTTCATCGGTCGATAACTTGAGTCAGTCGCCTTCGGAAATAATAAAGCATGGTTGCCAAGGAACGCATTTGCTATTATTATGACGAAGCTGTTGGTAGAAACTACTATGGGCCCAATCATCCTATGAAGCCACACAGGCTCTGTATGACGCACAATTTGATTCTCTCCTATGATCTCCATAAACACCTTCAAATTTACAGACCACGCGTTAGTACCAGTGAAGAATTCACACAGTTTCACAGTGAAGACTACGTGTCATTTCTTTCGAAAATTACCCCTGATAAGCAACAGCAATACGCAGAACAAATGCGTAGGTTCAATCTTGGCGAGGATTGTCCGATTTTTGATCATCTATTTGATTTTTGTAAGCGTTATACCGGCGGTTCACTCGATGGGGCAACTAGGTTGAATCAAGGGCTATCAGATATTGCTATCAATTGGTCGGGTGGTTTGCATCATGCGAAGAAATCGGAAGCCTCGGGTTTCTGCTACATTAACGATCTCGTCCTAGCAATACTTGAGTTACTTAAGTCTCATGCAAGGGTCTTATACATAGATATTGATATTCATCACGGCGATGGCGTTGAAGAGGCCTTTTTCATGACAGATCGTGTGCTGACGGCGAGTTTCCACAAATACGGTGATATGTTCTTTCCAGGCACGGGAAGTTTGAGTGATATTGGTGTCAACTCGGGAAAATATTACAGTGTCAATGTACCCCTAAACGATGGCATCAACGATGAAAGCTTTGTGGACTTGTTTAAATTTGTGATGCGGGAAATCATGCAAGTCTTTCAGCCAGGTGCCATCGTCCTTCAGTGTGGTGCAGACTCGCTAGCAGGAGATAGAATTGGCTGTTTCAATCTTTCTCTGAAGGGACATGCAGAGTGCGTTTCTTTCATGAAAAGTTTTAATAAGCCTATATTGATAACAGGTGGTGGAGGATACACAAAGACAAATGTGTCTCGTTGTTGGACATATGAAACTGCCACACTTCTAGGAAGAGGATTATCTGAAGATATTCCTCCTCACGAACACTATTACGAATATTATGCAGATGGAGGATATAAGCTAACAGCTTATGCACCCATGTGGATTGAAAATCTCAATAGTGAAGCGTATTTGTCTCGAGTAAAAGAGCAAGTTCGAGAAAATTTGAAGTCACTTACTAGCGCTCCAAGCGTTGAGTTTGCAGAGGCGCCACCAGTTGCACTGCTTCCTGAGTTGGACGATAACGATTTGAATCCTGATGAAAGATATGGTGGGAGCAGAGGCTTGGATGCTCTTGTCTCTCACACCTGTGAATTTTACGACAAAGATTGAAGAGACTGCGTTGTATACATTACTGGCATGATATGTGCAGACATCGAAGATGATCCGATCTGAGCGAGTCAGAAGCAAAGACATTGTCTCTCCTTATCTGTTGAGTTGTGATTGGTCAAACACAGTCGCTTCTGGGGAGACATGGCATGAGGGTTTGTCGCGCGTTTGTGGGTGCGTCAGAAGTGCGCACTGCACCCGATGCACACAACACGCTGAAACATGTGTGCGATGACGTATTCAGTTTGTTTGAAAAGTTAGACGGCATTTGGAGCCCGTTTATGTTGCTCAGATGCGCAGAGAAACGGACAAAGCATGCGAAACAATGTTCATCGAGTTTATGTTGAGAGCGCACACGTTGTCGCGGCAGTAGGCATGTCCCGACCACTGCACCACATTTTTTACTTTCGACGAGTAAGCATCTCTTTCTTGAACGATCTTATCAGTGAGCCCATCAAGGATATCTTACCGTGAGGTAGCCATTTGAAAGCTGACGCCGCGCGCCGAAGGTTCTGCGTGTAGTGTGTGCAATGTCTTGGCACATCTCCTAGGCAATATTGGAATATACAACAGTCTATGGGGCCATATTCTTCGATAACGCGCGCTACACGCGCTAGGTCCGACGGGAAGCTTCCAGCTCTCAAACTGTCCTCACGCAGCCGTGTAAACGCGAAAGGTCGCCGACGAGTTCGGAAAGTGCGATACAAAACAGTGCTCTCATCGTCACTCAAACTCACCAACGATTGCCTTTCAGGAACAAACATTGATCGCGTGCACGTGTACCCTGATAAACGTAAAAGTTGACCATCCACACGCCACCACTCGCGGACCGAATTGCTCACGTAGCGACGCCGCGTCGCATAGTGCGCGCGCACGGCAACGGTTGCGCCACCACTGCTGCATTCACGAGCTTCGTAGCGCGCGAAATGACTGTATCTACAGCCGAATCCAGCCTATCCTGAACAGAACCAGTTTTGCCCATCGCCCACCCTTGGTGAATCCATATGTTTGCGTCTACGCCCGCTTTTGCGTTCGCGAACTAGCCGACGATGATTGAGCGGACGACCGCATCGTCGAACGCTTTCCACCCTGCGTTGACGCCCATACGCACCAAAAGTTGCAAACACGGCTATAATTCGATCGCAAACACATTCATCTGCGCGTTTCTCCACCTCGCAGACACGCGACGCGCGCGCGCGCCGCGACAGACGCGTGAAAGTGGCGCTCGTGTGCGACGCGCCGCGCGAGTTCAAAAAAAGGACGAAAGTGAAGCTGATTTGAGGTTCGAGTCGACAGTGGGTCGTGGCGAGTCATGATTGGTCAACTTAAATACGTAAAATGATAGGAAAACCTTAATGGAATGGGTCTATAAAAAATAGTGCTCGCACGAATTTTGTTCTCAAGCTCTCTTAAGCTGAGCTTCTCGACAAACCGACTCTTAAGTTGTCGCCGACACGCGGAGTCGCCGAGAGGATTTTGCGTTGCAGGGTCAAGATTCATGTCAGATGGCTGGCGATGCTTCAGAGAAAATGGAAAGCGTAGTCTACGCATCGAGTGATATGGGTTCATCATCATTAGGCTCGTTGGCGATTCAAGAGGCGACTCGTGAAAAACTTTTATTGGCCGCGGGGATCCGCTTAAGTGAAGAGCGACTCACCACCAAGCCGCTGCCGCGATTTCCCGAACCACCAACTAGAAAAGCTCATTGGGACCATGTGCTGGAAGAAATGTCGTGGCTCGCTAAAGACTTTGAACGCGAGAGAAAATGGAGGTAACGTTAAACACGTTGTTGAAGAGATTTTCTCTCAGTAGTTTCTATGATAGGTACAATGCTGGACGCAGATATTCAACTGCCGCCGCTCGCCGGGCTATTTGTGGTGCACAGGAACGCTCCGAAAAGTCAGAACGCAGTCAGCAGCTATATCGGAAGCTTGCTGCTCGAGTTGCACGAGAGGTGGTGACGTTTTGGAACAAAATAAATAAGGTTCGGCTTCTTATTCTGTCTAGTCTTTACCTAATATTATTCTACAGGTTATACAATTTAAAGATAAGTCATCTGTTGAGTTCAAACAGCAAGCCGAATTGGAACGACAGCTAGGTGAGTTTGCTTGCATACTTCGCACAAAATCATTTTTTATCACGTGACTGTAGATTCTCTTGTGCGTAAAACTGAACATTTTGCGAGTGCGTTGTCTACGATGTTGAGTGACAGGAAAAATGATCTAAACTCTGGTGGTTTCCGGAACTTAACGGACAAGGCTCGAGAGGCTGTTGGTGCTGAAGAGGAGAAAAAATCAAGAGCTCAAGATTTGCTAAAAAATGCCTGTGATAGCACACTTTCTGAGCTTGTTGAATCGCCTGGAGCAGTTCCCAGTACGATGAACGAAGACGCTTTTCTAGACTTAGAAGTATCTCTTCATGGCTCGATTAATGAATATAAACCGAGTGGTGAGGAGGACTGGGATGACACTGAAACATTTGACGAACAAATGCGTCTAGAAGGAAGTTTGGAAAGGGTTGATCCTTCCGTAGAACTGCAAGAGTTACAAGACGAAGCAATGATTCCGATTGAGGAACTTCTCAAGCATTATAGGTTGCGAGAAAGCGAAGGCGTGGCTGTATCACAGGGCGACCGAATAAGCTCAGATGTGGCAAAGCATCCTCCGAATCAAGTTCGGACGAATTTGCATTTAACGACACCGTTCCTCCTCAAACATGAACTACGGGATTATCAACAGGTTGGCTTGGAATGGTTGGCAAGTTGTCACACGACTGGAGTAAATGTGATGCTGGCTGACGAGATGGGGCTAGGAAAAACTATCCAAACTATCAGTATGTTAGCACATTTAGCTTGTCAGCATGGCATATGGGGACCTCATCTAATAGTCGTTCCAACGTCGGTAATGGTGAATTGGGAAGTTGAGTTCAAGAAGTGGTGCCCATCTTTGAAGATATTGACCTACTTTGGATCTCAAAAAGAGAGAAAACTCAAGCGCACAGGTTGGAGTAAGCCACATAGCTTTCATGTCTGCATTACAACATACCGTTTAGCAGTTCAGGATCAGTCCATATTTCGCAGAAAACGATGGCACTATCTCATTCTTGACGAAGCCCACATGATAAAAAACTGGAAATCGCAAAGGTGGCAAACTCTGTTGTCGTTTGAAAGTACTCATAGACTGCTGATCACAGGAACACCACTTCAGAATGACATTATGGAGTTGTGGGCGCTGTTGCATTTTTTGATGCCCACTTTATTTCAATCCCACTCCGAGTTTAAGAGTTGGTTTTCAAGCTCTCTGATAGGTATGTCAGAAGGCCGTTTAGCCGTCGACAAGAAGCTGACGTCGAGATTACATGCTATTCTTCGTCCCTTTATATTGAGGCGTTTGAAGCAAGATGTTGAGCGTACCCTCCCGGATAAAGTTGAACACATCATTAAGTGTAGACTTTCTAGGCGACAAAAGCGCCTTTATGACGAATACATGTCTTCTCAAGACACTGTCAAAACTTTAGCTTCTTCTAACGCGATGGGGGTAATGAACTGCTTGATGCAGTTGCGAAAGGTGTGCAATCATCCAGATCTGTTCGCAGGCCGAAGCATCATTTCTGCTTTTGATATGCCACAATCGTTACATTTTGATAACCCCTCACTAGTGAAAAGTGGTGTGGTTTCCTATCGTAACTCACATCTCGTATTCCATACTTGCACTAGGAGACATTGTGGCAAATTCAAGTCAGAAATGCCTCCTTCGTTGTTGATGCAGTGCAAGGGGTCAAATATTGTCACTCATCAACTCGAGTTACATAGAACCAGACAAGATCTACAGACGAAGCACATCGATGCACACGATACGAATGAGTTGCCTGCTCATTTCCCGATGCTCAGCTTAGATTTATTGCAGAACTCGACAAGGATGTTGCTTCTTGACACACAAAATATGCACTTTTTAGTGTTGAAGTTCATGTTTCGAATTCCAAAGGTACGGGCAAGGTCCCCATCGGGATCATGTGCTCAAGCATTAGAGTTAACTGAGAGCGCACTAAAGTTGAATGAGTTACTTCGGTCCATCCGAAGTCTAGTTGTCAGGACACAGTTGGTTTTCCCAGATGTCAGACTTGTTCAGTTTGACTGTGGCAAACTTCAGGCTTTGGCTGAGTTATTGCGTACTCTCAGGACTGGAGGACATAAAGTTGTGATCTTCACTCAAATGACAAGAGTTTTAGACGTTTTGGAGAAGTTTCTTAACTTGTACAGCTATAGCTACGTACGTCTAGATGGCACAACAAAACCGGAACAGAGACAGATTCTGATGCAACGCTTCAACGCAGATTCAAAACTTTTTGCCTTCATTCTTTCCACTCGTTCCGGGGGCTTTGGAATCAACCTAACCGGGGCTGATACAGTGATATTTTATGACTCCGATTGGAATCCCGCGGTTGATGCGCAAGCTCAAGATCGTTGTCACAGGATTGGACAGACACGCCAGGTTAATATTTATCGTCTTATTTCTGAAGACACTATAGAAGAGAATATTTTCAACAAAGCTCTACAAAAGCGGGAGTTAGATGAATTGGCCATACAAAACGGCAACTTCAATTTGCATGCATTAACCACTCAAGGTGTGCTATTCAATATGTTCTGAACATCAACGAAATTAACTGTGAAATACTAGAAGCAACCAAGATTGCATGTCCAGTTGAAGTTGAGGATTATGAGGTACGTCTATGCGTTTGGAGTCTTTTCGCCGCCATCTTGATTTTACATCTCCCACCTTTTTAGATTCCCAACGAGCAAGCTGACAAAGAATTTATTGAGTTATGCTGTCGTCTAAGGCCAGTTGAACGTTACGCACTGGTACACTTTTTAGCCGTTGACAACTATTTTTATTCATAGCGTTCAACAGGATTTCACTCAAAAAAACGTTTATTGACGCGTTTTACTTTAAGCAAACGGAAATGCTTTCCTCGATATGTTTTCCGAACTGAGACAGTACAGAGAATATCCACGGAGCTTGTGCGCGCATCCCCAGAGCTTATTGGCATGTACAAATAGGCCGATCGAAAGTGGAACTTGATATCATCTTTCAATATGATTAAAATATACTCTAGCATGCACCAACGTCATCACACGTCACCCTTCCCTCAACTTTTTCCTTCGGCGTCTCGCTTGCGCCTTGCTAAGCTTGCAAGGTTCGTTCGTATTAACACTACATGTCGCCGCATTTACTGCTACAGGTACAGGTAGTTGTTTCCTATCTTATTTTCGACCGAGTCTTTTAAAACCTCGCTAAAGAACTCACCTCTGTTGTGCACAAGCTATCGTCTGTGGATGAGTTGCCTGAGTTAACGCAGTGATTCAACACGCTGGTGGTAGAAATAATCTTCCCGAAGTACCTTGTGCGCGCTGGGATGTTCACTCACGGCTCTTTCGTAAACGCTTCGCACTTGCTATGATAGAACTCAATCAGAAAAGAGGTCAAAATAATGACTCCGTCGCACCGCAATGGTAGGTGGTTGTCTAACGACACTTTGTTGAAAGGGGCGCTGTGGGGGGAACTGTATGAAACCAGAACCTACAACTCGGGTTGGATCCTGGAAGGGGTTATAGAGCATGTAAGTTACCACGTGTGCGCATCAAAGACGTTAAGTACCTCAATTCGCATGGTGGCGTCATCCACGTCGCTCTGACTGTACATCTCGCGAGAAGAGCTGCTCCTACCACTTGAGTTGAACCTTCGCGTTAGCTTCTGGGTAAGCCAGTAAGGTGCAGCGAGTCGCAGAGTTGAATTTCATTTAGAGAAGAGAGATAACAATCTAAGGCTTACATTATCTTGTTTTATTGTACATATTGTGCAGCCATAAAATTCACATGTTGGTACTTATTGCGTATGCGTAATATTGCACGATGCACGTATAGCTATATAATATTATTTTACCTTGTTGTTGTGCGCGCTGTACTAGTACTAGTACTTGTACTACTCAGTATAGTATTAGTACAAGTAGTCGTACCGGTACCGCCATAGTGTTGTACCAAAAGTTGGTAATAACTTATGTTTTATAATGCGAATTTGTGCGCTTACCAGGTAAGGGTGGGGGTGGGGGATTTGAGCAAGATGGCCAAATACTCCAATTTCTCCTGCAATTTTTGCTAGTGCATCTTGCAAGTAAAATTCCCCCACCCCTATTGCCGGGTTGGTTGGATAGTAAACTGCGCTTTTCGTGAGCCAAACGTTCGTTGTAGAGACGCGCGCCACTATGTTCGACATCTTCGAGGTCCAACATGCGCCGCGCTTGGAGACAGCGACATCACTTGATTCACAGCCTTAGAGTTGCCCACAGTTTTCCGCCCGAAAACCACGGCTGCGACTTTTACAACGGTATGAAGCGATACTTTTCGGAGGTTACGGTAGATGAAAAACCTACACCGTTACGCTCAAATTATGCATACGACATGAGTATATCGAAGAACGGTAGACTTTCTTGTTATTTGTCTTCAATGACTACGCTTAGAAAGTATAGTCTCGACGCAAATGAGGGGACCAGGTTCCAGGAAGTGGCTGATAGAATGTTGGCGCACGCACATGATATTATAGACAAATGGTTGGATGACAATAGCCTAGAGGATTGCGATATCGCTTACGATATGGGCGTTATAACGCTGTCACTCGGTGCAAAAGGCACTTTCATTTTAAACAAACAATCACCAACTCGTCAGATATGGCTATCTTCTCCTGTGAGTGGCCCTTCGCATTATTACCTCTGTCGAAAGACTCAAACCTGGCGGGATACAAGAAACGGAAGCAATCTATTCCGCACTTTAGAAAACGAACTTTGCCAGCTGAATGGTTTTGAGATCGATCTGAGTATCAATAGCTACAATAATTAGTATTTACAACATCGCTCAAATTTCTCCGTAGAAAGTGTTGACCAGTTATACGCACTGGCACGCTATTTCTTTACTAGACATCTTGAAATAGATTCTTTAAATTCTGAAAACATAGATCGTTTAAACTATTGACCACTAAATTTGCTTTCGATAACTCCCGATATTTAAACTTCTGACTGAGCATGACACATCGAACGTCTAGCTCAACTGCTGCTTCAAGAGTTTGCAAACTGCTCCCTATGATTATCATACGATCGAGTGGCCTATGTAGCAAATTCGACGCAAATATAATAGCTTCAGTATCGGGTAGTCCATAGCGTACGTCGTCTGATGTCACAAGAGAAAGTATATTTGGACTTGTCGCACTAGCTACACGCACACTTAGCTTTCCTGAAAGAAATCTTTGCACAGGTGAATCACTCAAAATTGATTTTACGTGTAATAGACTTTGCTGTGATAAAAGAACACACGGCACACTCAGAGAAGTTATCAAATCTAAAAACTCAACTGTTCCTGGTTGAATGCAGTCGTCAACTGAGGCAAGTTCCTCAAAAAAGAGTTCGTGCTTCCGTGATACCAGCCTGTTTATTTCTTGCGGATTACGACTCCATTTAAATACCTGAGAAACCAATTGATCTGGTTTTAGGGAGGCATAGTGATACATTTCATATTCTTGCGGGAGCTCAAGTCTTTCTTCGCGGGCAAGGGCGCGCCAAGCTGAACGATGTTCACGAGTCAAATCAGGCACGACTACTCCCTCTAACTCACAAACGACTCCAAACCAGCTGGTGCCTAAGCGATTGAAGCGTTCAAGGGGATTCGCGAGGGGCAAAATAATATCTGAATCATCCCGTTCACTATCTAAGTTGCTAAACTGAACGTTCGACGTACTCGTGACTGCCACTGTACGTAAAGCCGCACGACAAGTTGCGCGAGTTTTGAGGCAGGGTCTACCAACTTGCTTTGAACTTCGAACGTATGCATCATATTTACAGATCGAAGAGATTTGCATTCTTGACAGAAAAGGAATTCAACGCCTCCACGCGTATCGCAGCACGCGCGTGCCCCCGTGGTGGAGCAAACCGGTTCCCCAGCGATATACTAAACGTGGTCGGGGACTTGCGGAAGACGCCCAAAACTGCTGCAATTTCTCTTGCATTGCATCTTGCAGGTAAAATTTCACCTTCAAGATGCCCACATGCCCAGAGTAAGGTAAAAAGGCGCTGTTTGTCCGAAATAGGAGCTGTATGTCCAGATGTCCGAATTTTCGCTAAAAACACCCGCGTGCGGGCGCCCAACCCTAAACCTCTTGCGCAAGAAACTGCTGCTCTTGCATCTTGCAGGTAAAATTCCCCCACCCCTAGCTGAAGACAGATTATTCGACGAAGGGACCGCTTCGCTCTTGTGTTTAGTGAAAACTAGCTATCAAGTATTACTCTCACAAACAGGCAAACCACTTGCAACTTTTAGCCACATCACTCACGACGAACAGTTCGTCGGACGAACTGACGAACTGAAATCGGACCGCTGGCTACCGAACAGCATACAGCATATTCTTTACGATTACGGGACGCGAGTAGAACTCACACTAACGAACTTTTCAAGATTTTAGGGATTTTGATCCTCAACCAGAGGCACGAATGACGAAGTCCAATTTATTGAAGGGTGTTTCGAACCGATTGAAGTCCAAAGGTCTCCAGAAATTAAGATGGTACTGTCAGTTGTGTGAAAAGCAGTGCCGAGATGAGAATGGATTTAAGTGCCACTGTTTGTCAGAAAGCCACATTCGACGCGTGCACAACTTTGGAACGAATCAGCAAAGCACTGTTGCCGAATTTTCTCGAGCTTTCGAGCTCAATTTTCTCAAACATCTGCAGTGCTCGTAAGTTGACTACAGTTACATCTCGCAGTTTTTAAACACTACCACAAATAGGTATCGACATACACGTGTGGAGGCGACCAGGGTATACAATGAAGTGATCTCTCACAAGGAACATATCCACATGAATGGTAAGCGAAGTGATTGGTTATTTCTCCAAATTTTAACTGTTTCAAATGTCAAGCAACAAAGTGGACAACGTTGACAGAATTCCTTAAACATTTAGCTAGTAAGGAAGGTTGCGAGATAGAAGAAACTCCAAAGGGATGGTTCATATTGTATAGACCAACGGATTCAGAGGAATCACTTCGAATTCTATTAAATAACAAGAGGGAGCGAGAAAATGTGAATGAACGAAGTATTGAAAAGGTGAGTACTGTCATTTTACACACGTGCACGTGTTGACTTGTTTTCACAAAATTTAGGTGATAATATCACAATCGAAGTCGTGTAAATCGAGTGCTCCGAATATTCCTTCTCCCAGTAGAATGCAAATGGGCAAAACAGTTCAAACTTTCACACTGAAACACAAGCCAGAATGTGTCAGTCACGCACAGGTTCAAATGAAGAAAGCTTTTTACGTGCGTTTATTAAAAAATTTGCCAATAGGAAGCTTTAGATAGTCAGTGGATATGCGTCGGGCTTGTTGTTAGGGTGAAAGCGAAACAATCATTAGGCAAGGGGGTGGTATCGGCCATTAATCGGTTGCACATTGTTACGATATCATTTGCAACCGGAATATTTCAACAATTCTCGCAGGCAGAGCTAGAGCCAGTCGTACCGGTAAGAATTTATTTATAGAACTAACATTAACAAATAAAATTTCGTTTCCTAGAAAATCGGTTCATCTGTTTTCATAATTTCAGGTAGTTTGAAGGGCGCAAGGGCAGAACTCTTAGGCATTGATTTGAAACGAAAAGAGGTGAGTACTGTAAAGTAGTTATCACAGTGTGACTCATTCTTCCCAAGGCGAAAATACAAATGGTTGATGATGGTCATCGAGCTGATAAGATTGTCGGCCTGAGTGAGATCTGCAAGTTTGAAGAATCCAGACTTGTTGAATAAACTTCACCCGAACAAACACATGTCGCTTGCATAGTTTTATATTATGGACAGCTCACCACAAATTCTTTCCAAGATACCTTAAACGCGACTCTGACGCCCGGTTTCATGTGTACTTGCGTCTCCATTAAGCATCGTTACACTGTAAACACGCGTTTACGCGTGTGCGTGTGCTACTGACTTACTTAGTCACACCAAATTCGGCCCAGTTTATTTCAAACAAACGCTTTGGTCCACACTATTTTGAAACGGCGTCGCGTTTTGCAAAATATCAAAATTTTATTCTAGAATTTTGATTTTTTCGCGAATTTCAAAATTTTCCTAGAACATCCAAGCGAACACGCGGTCATCTGAAAAATTTTTCTTCGCCGCGCGGCCAAAAAAGTATACATCGGCCATCAACACAAGTTACGACGACTATAGACCACTTAAACACCCTTATAATGACTTCACCGCATGCTTAAATCGCTCCATACGCCATCGCTTTCGCTATCACGCGCGTGCGCGACGTTTTAACGTCGTTTACGCGCCGTTTTCGACACTTTTGCGACGAATTGTAAAGCCACCCCTGGCCACCACACCGTTTCAAAATTGAAGTGAATTTTGCAAAATATCGTGATATTTATTCTGAAATTTCGCCTTAGCGAAATTTCAGAATTCCAAAATGTGAACCTTAGTTTCGTGGTTTTTTTACGAAGTTGATGTAACAAGTGTCGCACCGGCGACACTAGGTGGAACGTGTGCGTTCCTCACCAATATCGTTGTCGCGTCATCACAGCTATCGCACGGCCGACGTTTAACATACATGCTGAAAAATTGAGCCACAACGCAACGAGTAGAGCATGTCAAAACACCCAAACTTTGCTAAACGACCTAAACTCGAGTTTTCTCAGTTCCCTGCTACTGAACAGATTAAGAGTAAATCTTCTAGCAGTACGACGAAAGCTCCGTGTGAATTATGGGTTGATAAGTACAGACCGCGGCAGCTGAGCGATCTGGTCGGTAATGCGTCGAAAATAAACTTTCTGAGAGAGTGGCTAGCACGCTGGCAGGTAAATCGTAACAAAGGGTCTCGTACTCCAAAGGCTATCATCATAAGCGGTTCTCCCGGCGTTGGAAAAAGTACAGCTGCGAAACTTGTCTGTGACAGCTTAGGTTTCCTCTTTTTCGAAGTGAATGCTAGTGATTCTCGGAATAAGTCTGGAGCAGTCGTTGCTGAGGGGATAAGTGGTAGTCTCAGTAGCAAAGTGAGAGAAATGGTTACAAACACCACGATGAATATTGATGGTACGCCAAAACGTACGGTATTAATAATGGAAGAAGTCGATGGAATGAGTAGCGGAGATCGTGGCGGTGTCACTGAGCTGATCAGTATGATAAAACTGACAAAGATTCCAATAATATGTGTGTGCAACGATCGATACTCTCCACGTTTGAAAAGTCTTCTACCCCACTGTGAAGATTGCGCTTTCCAACGTCCGATGAAGCAGCAAATTCTCAAACGCATCGCGCATATAGTCAGTATAGAACGAGTGAGTGTGACTCAGAATTTTTTAGAAACTTTATTACAAACGTGCGAAAATGATATTCGTCTCATACTCAACCAGTTACAGATGCTTCAAATGGAGACGACAGCCGATATTGCTCTGAGTGGCATTACGGTGAAAGACGTGCCTGGAAACCCGTTCTCTATAGTTGACAAACTTTTCAGTTCGCCTGCGTGCGGTGCCTTGCACGCTAGAGAGCGGTTGGCGTTGTCAGAATCCGAACTCGTGCCTCTGTTTGTGCAAGAGAATTACATCAACATGCGGCCTAGTGATACTCAATTCGATCGATTACAGCTTCTTGCAACAGCGGCGACGAGATTATCTGATGCAGATACGATCGGGAGAGCGGTTTATACGGAACAGCGTTGGTCACTGTTACCAGCATTTGTAGTTTGTGGTACTGTTTTACCATCTTCAGTCATGGCTGGCAAACGAGAAATATTATCAAATTCAGCCGGGGAACGCAATTTCAATCGTTTCCCAAGTTTACTTGGTAAATTGTCTAGTCGCTCTAAGATGAACCGTCTGTGTAGCGAAATAGCCTTGCACTTCTCAACGAACAGGTCATGTGCAGAGACAAGCACTCAGCTTCGTCTTGAATATTATCCCACACTTCGACTCAACACCCTGCGAGCGATGACATTCTCGAACAAAGGAGGCATAGAACACGACGGTATCGATGAAATAATCTCTTTCATGAAAGAATATGATCTCACGAGATCAGACTGGGAAACACTGCACGACTCAACACGACTAAATGGGAAGGGTCCAATTTTTCAACAAACCACAACTGTCCTGAGTAGCAAGATCAAATCCGCTTTCACCAAGGCTTGTAAAAAGCACTTGAAATAGCCAACGTATATTCGGAAATACAGTCGCAGCGCATCATAAACTAATTTCTGTTCTCGCCTGTCGCCTTGAGACAGCCAGCAACAAGTTTGTGTCCAAGTTTTGTAAGAGAAGATCATGCCATTCCTCAAGACTGCTCGTTCTAAGAAAAGAATCCTGGATCTTAGTAACAACCTGTGAAGCATAACGCCTAGTTTGCTCGTGACTATCGTTCGCCTTCGTCGATTTCAGGCAAGGACTTAACTTTACTTCAGTAATTCGTACCAGTTTGAAGGACTCAAGGAGCAACTGGATATAGAATTCACTAAGTTCTTCCTATTAGTGGATTAGGACAGTAAATGGGATGACTAAATTATCCTACTTGAATGTTATCGACTTTCTGCAGCGCCAGGTCCATAGCAAAAGCGACTTGTGCTCGGAAAGTCGGTCGAATGTGTGACGTCAAAAGCAAAGCAACCTCAACTACATTTACCGTCGGAAGAACGGCTATCAACGACCCTAAAACTGAATGAGCTTGGGCCATGATAAACTTTTTCTCGAACGAGCTTTTGTTGATCACCGACAGTAAAATACACGAGTCAGAACCATCGACAAAACGATTAATATCACCCTTAAAAGAAAGAACAAGTTCTTCTATGCACAAAAGTGCGGCTTTCACGACCGCGCTTCTTAGGTTAGTTAAACAAGTCACTACATGTGGTACTAATTGGTAAACTTTCTCCTCTATCACAAAGGCGTGGAATTTCAATATTCTGCGGAACTCTAGGAGCCCCTTACACAACTCCTGCCAGTTTGTTGAAAGCAGTTGCCTTTCAAGTAACGTAGCGACGTCACTTGGATTTGAGAAAGGCTGCAGGTCACTAGACAACACGTGAAAGTCAAGGCTGTGGCTCTCGTCGCCTTGCATCGTTCGTTCAATTATAAAAATGGGCCAGGGGTGGGCGTCTCGCGTGAGTCTGTCGTAACGTCTGTAAAGTGTATTTGCACGGGAAAGATTTATATATCGCCCCTTCAGAGGAGTCCCCCCGAGACTGTCGAGTCATGAACGGTCAAATGTCACAATACATTGTGTCTTTTAGCGCTATCAGATTATTACACCCCATATGATACCGGGTGTTTTCACCTTGCGAAAATTCGTGAAAAACGTGATGCATCAGAGTTGCATGATTTGAAGCGAAACGGGCGACGTGACCACTATGCCGCGACGAAAACGCTCGAAAACGATGACAACAGACCCGTTTTGAATGTCTCACATAGTTTCACAGCGTGCAAACCCCGACGACGCGTGGGATACCATCGCAATTCTAACTTGCTGCTTAACAGATGACTTGTCAACGCGCCGCGCTCTAAACCCTACTTAGGGTTTAGTTGTCGCAGACAGTAACATCAATGGGTCCTCACAAACGCGATCCATTGCGTGTATTCTTCCGCAAAACGCTTTAGCTGCATATGAATGACACTCCTTGAAGCGTGCACATGGACGCGGTGCATTTCGAGTGGCATTCGGCGCGATGAACATCTCTTAGGGTTTGACTAAACCCTATCTAAACCCTATCTAGGGTTTGGAATACATCAGTTCAGTGTGACAGGTAAGGGCAACTGCGATACAAATGATACAGCGGGCGCACGTGTGAGTGTCTTGACGACGCATAACTGCTTTATTTATGTAACGCGGAGTATATGTCACTGTTTGCGAGCGGTTGGTCGACCAAAGTTTGCGTCGCGTCGCTCGATTTCACTCGTATTTGCCACACATCAAGTTTTTCACGAATTTTCGCAAGGTGAAAACACCCGGTATCATATGGGGTGTAATAATCTGATAGCGCTAAAAGACACAATGTATTGTGACATTTGACCGTTCATGACTCGACAGTCTCGGGGGGACTCCTCTGAAGGGGCGATATATAAATCTTTCCATTTGCACGTACACTGGACAGTAACTAAAAATTGTCCGTTTCATAGTTCTATTCTAGAGATTGTCTATGGTCCAAAAGTACGAGCCGTATGTCCGAGATCTTTTGCTAAAAAGGCACCCGTGCGCTGATCGCGGAACTATCGCGCAAGTGGTCCCAAAGTATTGGAATTGCAACCGCATCGCAAGCGCCTTAAAAAAATCACTCTCACTGGAAATCGGCACCTAGGCGAAAGAGAACGAATTCCGGCGTCAGTGCAGTTGGAACTTGAAACGCTAAATACACACACACGCGATCTGCATGCTAAGCTCATGCAACTTACTCCGCACATTTGCTCGATTTAACATCATGCGCGTGCATACGATTCAGCTATGATGAGTGTGAAGCGCGAATTGGTACGCCTTCGTAAACTATCCTTTCGTATGCTGGCTGTTTTAGCTGCGATAGTCGCTACAGTGAGCTTATATTTAGCCCAACGCGCTGGGCTAGCAGCTCCGTTTATGCCTGGACCACCTGAAAGTTCTGGGATATTACGCACTTTTCCAAAAGAAACCAAAAAAGCTCCTTTAAAAAGTTGTACTGAAGTTACTGTAAACTTAATCAGCGAAAAGGCTTTTTTTCACGAGTTGCGTCTACCAACAGATGGGGCATATAGATCGCGCCCGGGTCATTGGTTTCATTTCAGTGAGTATCACATTCCCATGCACGCGAAACTACGTAGAGCAGGCTTGTTACCCAAAGGTGAAGACTTTAAAACGATAGTTCTCAGGGTTCCTCAGAGTACATGGATCACAAATATGAATCCCATGACTCGACTTTACTTGGCTGCAGCATACTCTGATGGAGGTGCTAGAAATATACTTTTTGTGCCGCCGGATGTTATCAGTAAAACACAGACAGGAATGATTTTTGATGACGTGCGCCTTCTTAAACTCTCTTGGTTGTTCTCATCGTTTCAGTCACTGCAGGAGAAGTTTGTTTCAGATGCTTTGAAAGACTGCACAAAGCAGCAGCATGACAGTTTGCACCTCCATCTTGATGCCAGTAACATAGGCACAAGTAACACTAAATCAACCCTACTACTTGGAGCGAATAAAGCTCCAATTTATTCCTGGTTCAGTCAACCAGAAGAAGCAGAATCTTTTCGTGAGAGCATACAAAAACTTTGCGATGCGTCACACTCAAAAGCTCTTCAGTCTTTAGTCGAGCTTCCGCCATCATTTGCCGAAGCTCAATGTCTGCTTCATGGTGTTTCTGATAAACGACACGCTGTCATTTATCAGCGAGATAGGACACGGAAATTTATTCATTTTGATGAAATGAAGGAGCGTATTGGACAAATTCTGGGTGCACAATGGACAGTCAGCGTTATCATCCACAACGACGGTAATCCACCGTGCTTGATAGTTCAGTGCCTGACCAGGGCAGACTTGCTCATCACACCACATGGTTTCCAGTCGATGTTGAATATGTTTCTTCCGAGGAAGTCTTACATGATAGAGGTATTTCCTACGCGCTACTATTGGTCTGGTTACAAATCGTTAGGACTAGCTTGGGACGTTCAACACGCTTGGGCACAATCCGCCCCACTTACTAATCTTGCCTACACTTTAGCGTCGTTCACTACTACTGATTTCTGCATGCAAATCTTTTACTGCAGATATTTAGCTCGCAAAGGAAATGTTCTCATGGATGAGACGGGTCTTGCTCAGATTCAGAGAGTTAGAAACATAATCGAAAATACAGAGGAAACTACAGTAATCGAGCTGTCGGGTGTGATCGAGCGAGAGCAGTGTCTTCGCGAGTGCGGCCATGACTCAAAATGTGCGTCTTTCTCTTTCCAATCGCAGAATTTGTCTTCTTCGAGGTGTATTTTTAGGCAGGATCCGCTACAAGGTGAAAATGGTTACGACCAAGTAGGAACTGGGGTGAACAATAAACGCTGCTGGTCTCCGGGTTGTAAATAATATCACAGATGGTATCAATATCTGGCTATCGTATCCTCACGTACTCGAGAATTCAAGGGTGCTAATATGGCTAAACAATTTTGCCAGCGTGGGAAATCAATTGCAAAGCGGACTTCGGATTACTTGGTGACTTCATTGTCTTTGCATGTACAATTCTTTGCATGGCGAAACTAAAGACCGCAACGACGGTCTTGTTACTATCTAGAACTTTAAGAAAGCAAAGATTCAATCAAGTTCTCTACATTTGGCACACATAGGTCCTGATATGTCTGACCACAGCCAACAAACAAAATTGGAGCGCCGGAAGCGTGTACCATAGACAACGCAGCACCAACCTTATCATCAATAGTATCGAATTTCGAAATAAGAATGGCGTCTATCAAACGCTTACGTCCCTTCCTATCAAAATCCTGCAGTGCAGCGTTGAACTTTTCAAGCTGATCAACTGCCTCATTACCAACGAGAGCCTCACCAACAAAAAGTACGAGGTCCGGTGAATTAATATCAATCAGTTTCGATAACGCTCGCATCAGTGGTTCATTATCTTGCATGCGGCCAGCAGTGTCGATCAGAACGACATCCAAACCTTGACGTTTCGCCTGCGTGACGGCTTCTTGTGCAATAACTGCTGGATCTTTCTGGTACCCTCGTTCGTATAGCGGCACCTCTAAACGCTGGCAGTGTGTTCGAAGTTGTTCCACAGCTCCAGCCCTGAATGTATCGCATGCAGATACCAGAACGGATACATTATTTGCAAGTAACCAGTTCGCTACTTTAGATAGACTTGTACTTTTCCCCACACCATTCACCCCTATAAACACGATGACATAAGGCTTTTTAATTGCTCTGGCTGTAGATATCCTCGAAATGAGGTCGATTTCTTCCACAGGCATTAGGATTCGACGCAGGGATCTTCTAACGGCGTTGCGAAGTGCTGATTGCATCGTTTCTGTAGCAGATATGGTTGAACCAAGTAGCGTAGCACGAGTCATATTGCAGACGAGGTCAGCACTTGATGAAGCTACGTTCTTTCGCAACATTCCAGCTTTCAAATGAGCTAGAACGTTTGTCAAGTCATCATCGCGCAGTGACCTTCTACCAGTGAAGTTTTGAAATGAAGTCGTTCTCGAAAACCGTGCTAGCCAACTTCCATTACCATTCAGACTTGCTGATGGATCACCAGAACACTCACCCAGCTGTGTATCATTTCTGTTGTGCTGCATATGGGCAAACTTAGCAGGTGAGCGATCAAATTTCTGAGAACTTCTTTTTTCAGTCGCAGCAGAGTTTACTCGAACAGAAAAACTCCGGTCGGTATATCGACTTTTACTTTCACTCAGGCTGGGAAAGTCATCTGCCTTGTCACTTGCCCTCCCCTTGACATCGTACTCACCTTCAACTAATTGGCAAGTAGGTTGGTGGTGCAAGTAGGTTGGTGGTGGCCTTTGCAGTTGATCTACAAGAGGCCTCCAACCGGCAAGACGACTTGCTATTGAGACGCATGTGTCAACGTGCTTTTCTTGCACGTGAGCTAACTGATCAACTATTTTTGTTTTACACGCAGTGTAAACTTTTTCCATAAGTTCTAAGGAGCGTTCAAGTGGCGTTCCATGCGCAAAATCTGCAACGAAGACCAACGCATGTTCAGCATCATACCTCAAGTGCGTTGTCGAGGAGTTTTTGTCCGATTTGGCGATCGTAAAACTCGGGCCTGTGTGGCCCTCTAGTAGAAAAGTGTCTATCAGTGTGTTCGGACTGTTCTTGAGAGCACCGTCATCAGAGCGCCACGAGAATATAGCCAGGCCCGTGTTGTGAAAAATAGACAGACCTTGTAGCATGGACACTCAAAAGCGGATATGTATGGCGCGCCTGGGCCAAACGTCTGGCGAAACAACGCATCCACCGATTACCTATGTTCATATCGTCAGTCCAGATCGTACATAGGCGTCGTATTAAACTCAATTTCGTGCTGTGTACTAAATAATACCGTTACCAAGCGCATGCATCGGACGCGCATTTCACGTGCGGCGCGCGGTCGTTACGCGTCCGGCGTCGACGCTCGGTGTGTTTTGATTGCATCCTTTGTTTACTTTTTCGCCCTCGCTCACAACTTCCGTGGTTATCGCGACGAGTCGGCTGAATCACCCGCGAAATCGACGTCATAGATAGCGAGATTGTTCAGCTGGTTTCGTTGAAACCCTTCTTCATACATTGCGTACTATCATTATTGTATGATTTATTTGGGAATGTCACTCTTGGGTAGATTCACAATATGTAATATAAATCGATAAAAAGTTGCAAAACAACACGAGAACTGAACAGGACAGTCAGACGGTTTTCGTTGACAGTAACGAACTGCTTTACTGCCCGCCGCACGTTGTCAAACAGTCGACAATCTTCGGTTGGGGGAATCACAGCGAGTTTAAAAATATTGCGGGCGCTCATGCCACTTTTCAGTTTCTTGCTCCCTTGACCGAACGAACGGGTGCAAAACAACTACCGTCGTATGGCGAACAACGCGGGAAAACAAGTTTGCCGCCACGACAGGTGAAATCTTCCTGAGTCATTTTTTCAAGGACTTTCATTGAATGATCCATCATTTGCTAGCTCATTGAACACACTAACCATACGATTCATGAAACTATTGCAGAACAGTGGCAACTCTTGCATCGATCTGAACGCTGCAGCTGTCAAACTAGGAGTCCAGAAACGTCGGATTTATGATATAACAAACGTACTAGAAGGAATAGGACTCATCCAGAAAACCTCGAAAAACGTAGTCCGGCTCAGACAGCAACTTCAGAAACGTTCAGGCGAATTTCCGTTCGATCATTCAACTAGAAAACAAGAAAAAACACCTTCAAGATGTGACAAATCCTTTCGTGGGTATACCTTAAATTCAACGGTGTCTGTATCCAACATATTAGATGGCTTGATGACGGATATCATGTACAAGGCAAGTTGCTACTTTCATAAAATATCATTTATAACGGCCTTTGCTGTCGCAGGATGTTCTGAGTGTCCCTCAAGTGTGTTTCACTCAAACGCCGTGTCTTCAAAGGGAGAGCGTCATTGCTGTCCGTGCACCCAGTGGGACAAGCCTCGAAATACCCGAGTGTAGAGCGAATTCTATCGGTGCAGAGCATCAGTATAAAATTCTACTAACCTCAGTATCCGGTCAGATAGAAGTCTACGCATTCACAGCAGCATTGGCGACGAACGTTAGTGTACAGCAGGGTCACGGTGAGCAAGGAATTGTTATCTGTGAACATCATTGATTATTTCGTTAGATGGCTTTGATAAGGGGACTACAATCAATATTCATGATCAGTCGACAGTTTTCACTGACTACTGTTTTGGAGAGGATAGCGAAAACAGCGTGGCAGAAGTGTATGCTGCTTATGTTAGACGTTGAACTTGAACAGTAGTACATCACCCTCTTGCACGATGTAGTCTCTACCCTCCAATCTCCAAAGACCATTTTCCTGAAAATATTTATGTCAGCAAGACCGTCAGCACTTTATTGAGCTTGATTTTACCTTCGCACCCGGATACCCACCACACGCAATAAAATCATCAAAGCTGACCGTTTCACACCTAGATCTTTCATGTGAGGACATTCTCTTCTTATGGATTTGGGAGTACGGACTTGATAAAACCTCTTTCAAAGTCGGAATGAATGACGCCTGCGGCTTGAGGTGCTGTGGAGCCGCGCTAAAGATCTGTTAATCGAAAATTCAACATTATTTCATGCACCAATACCGTGATTGTCCATGCTCTAGTTTCTTTTTCACCTGTTGTAAAGTATGTCTGTAAGCCCAGTTGGTTGTATGTTGCTCTGATCTAATTTCGCAATGGATCATGAAGGCAAATTTCAATCAAGTAAAAAGTTTACCAGAGTCTGTAGCCCACTGTGTTTGAGGCCAAGCTCTTCTAGAAATATCTCTCTCTCGTCTTTATCCAATTGCATTATCTCAGATTCTACCTATTCGAAGCGGTACTTTAACTTATTTACACCATTGCACCTCGAACGTACCTGTGCTGATACCAAAACTACATTTGAACCTTCTGTGGCTGCAATCTGCTTAAGCTTTTGCAACTGTGAGTTATCAGAACCCTGGCCAAACTGTCTTTTTCCAAAGCTAGATCTTACGGCAAAATAATCACCTGGTTGCGCAAATCGGATTCGTTTACGTTTGCCGCATATATGCACGGTTTGATCGTGAGCAAATTCAAATCTGCTACACTTTCAAGCTCTTCCTAAGTGATGAAAAAACTGAGCTACTGCAATCGCGACGTAGTACAACAAATTACATTTGATAACGAAGCCGACCTTGCCGGGAGACCAGATTCAAGAGTGATTCTTAATTTTGCAAGTGCAGTGTTCTTGTCTTCGAAGTTTGCGACCTTGGATATTTGGGATGAGAGTATAGTTAAAAGTTAAACAAACTGACGCAAACCTTATTTCGAGATTTGGCAGTACGCTCGAGCGCTCTCTCGACTTGAGCCAAATCCGATAGCACCAACTCAAAGTTGATGACTGCGATATCCCGCTCGGCGTCCACGCTCCCATCAACGTGTATGATCTGAAAAAGTATGATCGCAATTCTTATATAAAAAATTATATCATGCATACATCTGCGTCATCGAAACAACGCACAACGTGCACAATAGCATCACACTCCCGAATATTCGAAAGGAACTTGTTCCCAAGCCCTTGACCCTCAGCGGCGCCCTAAATACAATGAATGAACCGATCATGGGTTTGAGAATCAATCAAATTGAACCTTGACGAGGCCTGCAATGTCGACAAATTCTACAGCAGCTGGAACAAGTTTTGCTGCCTTCGATATTGCAGCTAGGGCCTCTAATCGTTCATCCGGAACGTTGACGATTCCAAAATTTGGTTCGATTGTACAAAAAGGGAAGTTTGAGGCCTACGATATGGATTTCTACACCCTTGAAAACAAACAGAACCTTAAACTCACCTGTGCAGAGCTGTTTTCAACCAGTGCATTAAAAAGCGTACTTTTACCGACATTTGGCAAGCCTGGACGAATGTTAGTTCCGTAAAAAATGTGGAAATCACGTTACCTACCAACTAGACCAGTTTGCAGTGCCATTGATATCGTTGACGTATGAATACTGCGGTTTTGTCGTTTACCCTGATTCTAATATCGTTAACCAGAACGTATTCAAAGATGTGAACACGTACAATCCGTACAAATTTGGCGCGGCGAAGTGGGCTCCTTAAAAGGATGCTTGATACGCGGAAAGCCATCTGAGCGATGTTCGAAACTGCAGAAAGGCTTCGTACGGCCAATTTTTAGACCTTATCTCAGCGCTGCAGCCAATAGCAAAGTTGCGCAAAACCTGAAAACAGAACAGAACAAAAATGTGTCTACGCGCATCGTATAGAATGATTTCTCCATCCCGTCGAGCATACGCCATATTCCTACCCCGATTATGTCATATCACTACGCTGTCGCGACCCTACTAAAGCCATGGCGTAAATTATTAGCCACAATAGCACATTCAATATTGTCAATAGTAGCTATTTTATTGTGATATGTGTTAAGGAAAAATTTATATCACTAGCTCCCCCCCCCGAGACGGAGCAGTCGTGATTGGTCGACGAGTAGGAACTCTCTGAACCCGTGATATAAATTTTTCCGTGTGTAAACACACGCGCGAGTAGCAATGCCTGTTTCATGATTCATTTGCGCATATTGTGATAGTTCTTTAATTATGTGATAGTTCTTTGACCATGTGATAATTCCATGCGGCATGGCAGCTTTTCTGGAACGCTGACCAGTCCCTGCTATTCGACGGCTGACGAATCATACTTTGGAACGAGGTGATCATTGACAAATGATCGCCCTTAAAACTCAAGCGTGTGAAATAACGAATCTAGGTAGAAGTCGACGGAAGATAGCCTCTCATTATCGACGTGACAAGTCAGATTTCAAAGTTACTTGTGTATCTCAACAACTACCGTTTTTCACAAAAGACTCAACTCGGACGCGTCTCCAAATTTTAAGCACTCACAGAACGGAAATAATATTGAGCGCCACAAATGTCGAAACTGAAAGCCAGAATTCATCTATCTACAGTGCAGAGTTCGTAAAAGTCCGCGCCGGTGTGTTCCTGAGGTGAGTTGAGTCGTATTCTTTTCGAAGAAAACCTGAATCGTATTTGTAGCATCTTACTTGGATATTCCTGCTACTACTTGACAAGAAATAGCTTGACATTTTCAGCGCCAGCTATGGTCGCCACGCCCAATCTTGGTCTTGATATAACGTCGATAGGAGTGATAACATCAATCTTCCCTCTGTGCTATGGTTGTAGCAAATTTGTGAGCGGCGTTGTAGGCGATATGCTATCGCCTGCAATAATGCTTGGTGGTGGTCTTATGGCAACCGGTATGGTATGTCACGGAGTCAAAATCTAACCAGTGCAGTTCCTACGTGTTTGTTTTCAGGTGAATATCGCTTTTGGTGCAAGCAGTACTCTCCCTTTATTCTGTATACTTTGGGCAATGAACGGTATCACCAGTAATTTATCGTGAACATGAAGCTTGACTAGCTATTAGGAATCTTACAGGGGTTTGGAGCCCCCAGCTGCGCGAAAATACTAACCTCGTGGTTTGCTGCTCAAGAACGGGGAACTTACTGGGTACGCATAAAAAATTTTGATTTCGATTTTATTGACGTTCCTCCTTCAGGGTATGTGGAATATTGCGCATAATCTTGGGGGATTTGCAGCTCCCATATTGGCAGGAACAGCCGCTAGAACTTTCGGATGGAGTGTAAGCTCATCATCACTAGTATTTGTTTTTTTGACTAAACTGCTAGCGAATAGTTTGGACTGTGGGCTCCTGGTGTCATAGCAGTCGTTGTTGGCGTCATTATCGTTTCTACGCTTCGAGATTCGCCAGAGGATCGCGGTTTTCCACCAGTCGAAGTGAAAGATGTACCTGGTATGTACGTGAACTCTCGAATTATTCTTTGTGTTACTTTCGATGTATAGCACGTTCCAACGAATCATCGTCAAGTGGTGATCAAAAATCAAGCAATGCTCTGATTCGAAATCTTTTCCGGAATGTTTTATCTAATCCCTTCATCTGGTATCTTTAATTATCGTGCTTTTTAAGCTTCGACTAAAATCTCCAATCTCTTAGGGGGCTTGCGTTCACATACTTTTGTGTGTATGTTGTGAGACAGGTAAACAATCAAGCGAGTCAATTAAATGTGATTTGGTCATAATAATCGATAGGGTATCACATCGTGGTCCATTTTCTACCTTATTAAAGAAAAAGGAGTGCTAGACGCGGGTTCTGCAGCGGTACCATTTTTTATTTATCTTTCTACTGAGCAACTGTCACAGTAAAACGACCTGTAGGTTCGCGTTTCTGGTCTGGAGCTTGGGGGGCTCGTTGGAAGTTTACTCGCGGGAAGAATGAGTGATTGGTATATTGCCAATTCTTCGGGTGGTGCAGTTGGTAAACGTATTCAAGTGGTGATTTTATATCTTGTTGGGGTCGCAATTAGTCTCTTGGCATTCAGAGCAGTTCCAAGTGGTGCGTTGAATAAACTAGTTTACGACTTGAGACTTACATGGTATAGGACTGGCAAGTTTACAAGCAGTAATCGTTTTCATGATTGGCTTTTTCCTTTATGGGCCGCAGATGCTGATCGGTAAAGGTGACGAATGCAAATGTGATCATTTTCTTACTTGCTCTTCAAGGACTCTGTGGCGCTGAGATAGTTGGACGTCGTTCAGTTGGAGCCAGTGAAGGGTTTTTAGGTTGGGTGGCGTATCTGGTGCGTCACAATACTGTAATTTACAAATCCAAGATTGAAAAGCGCATTAGGGAGCAGCAAACGCAGGTGTACCATTATCTCTTCTTGTTCAGCAATATGGCTGGGATGCATTCTTTGCGGCTCTTTTAAGCGCAAGTGCAATTGGTGTCCTCCTTCTACTTCCCATCACAGGAGCCAAAAGTTATCTTCAAAGTAAATAAGAAGATGAAATACTCACCCTACGATTTTTGAAAAAGGAACAACAGCACATTTGAGTGATGAAGTGACGATTTAATAAACAAACAAGACAACTAACTAACACTAAGTGTGTGGACAGCTATAAGCACCATATCCTTCACGTTAGATTCACTACGGAGCACTTCAATGGGATGTGATCAGAGATTTGCCTCAGTGCCACCTCTTCTTTCTTGAAAGCGCTCTTAACATGCTTTTTGCTACTCCGAGCTTGTTTACGACCAGCTTTTACGGCCGCCTTCCGCTCTTTTTTCTCCTCTTTTGTCTCTCCTTTACGGCTTATATTATATCTCCACATACAGTCATACTCCTGAGTTTCTGGCGATATCGCCGGCAAATCTACTGAATGAGTAACATTTTCATTATCTTCGCGGTTAGACGTATGGTATGATTTAAGACCTGCGTTATCTGGAGAAATTGATTTGGATTGTCCGCTTCCTGAAAGTGAGCATTTAAGTGGTTGTGTTTTCGCACTTGGCCGAAAGCCAGAAGAAGAAAGTAGCCGTGGATGATGCTCTATACATGAGTACGTACTCACAACAGATTCGCAATCCCATTTTGAACGAACGTTCGGCACGTAAGAGTCACTTAAGTGTGACAAATTTTGACACGAGCCTGGCACTTCTGCGGTCGGATTGATATTTATAGAACCTTTACATACCTGCTTGCCAGTGACACGAATCGCTGCAAGTCTCTCGGTAACTTCGTCATTCTTAGTAGTTTTCAATACGGTAGTGAGGACATCTAAGTCATCATAATTTTCTCCGGGGACTGCTGAGGTTTCGTCTTTGGTATTCACGTCAGCATAACTTTGAACAAGTTTATCAAACATTTCGTCCTCACTAGTTGCAACAATCCCCTCGTTTATCTTAAGTAAATTTGAACGGGCCAATTGAACAATCTTTGTACGTGACTCTGGAACTTTCAATTTCGGTCCTTGGATTATTTGATGAAAGAAATCATCATATTCATCAGCATAGTCGTCGTCTGAAGGGGTTGACTCTATCTCCTGGAAGCTTGACGCAATAGCTTGAACCTCAGAGCTTACTTCTTCGGTCTCAGAAGATCCTCGTGAAGCATTCTCGGTATTAGTTCGTACATTTGATCTGGGCAAATTGATGCTCAAAGAATTTCCCGTGCTACCAGTTGCACTTACAAACACAGCTGTGGGGTCAGTACCTATAGTTCTGAGGAAATGTTCTTCATTAACTTCTTCAGTGAGATCATCTGTCGTACCCATGCGACATAACCCCTCTGGCTTGAGCAAAACTCCCGCTAGAAGAGACTCATGTGGTAGATCGTCGCCATCTTCCGCAGCAAACGGCTTAAAGTCTACATTCAAGTCGGTTCTTAACCATGTGTGACCCCCACTTGACGGCTCAGGTTGTATCTCCTGTCTTGGGAGTAAGCAATACTTTGCAGCTGAACCATTGATGAACTTCTTTTTCCCCATAATGCACTCTAAGCTTCGAACAGAACTACTTCAGGTAATCAAGCGAGTTTCGGCTTCGCTGCCGCGAGCAAGGTGTTCCGACGATTCACCCTCTCAGCGTGTTACTCATGGCTCGTCAATTTTTGCCTTTCGTGGTACGTACCGACGTAGATAGCTGTTCGAAGCCAATCAAAGTAATATGGTCAATATACTACTATCAATGCACCAGTGCAGTGCACTGGTGCAATTCTGGGACAATTCTGCACTGAGTACAGAATACGCATGTGTGCCGGTACCGCGGCATCTAGACGATACCAGTCCCGAATACTAGAATTTCCCTTGAAAAACAGTTTTTCCACATAAAATAAGTACCAACGTTGGTATCCTGAGGGGGTTCAAGGAGAAAACCGATTTTCGTGGACAAAAGTAGTAGTTTTTTCATTTTTTTTCTATCAACGGCGGCGCGCGAGAGCTCGTTGATAAAAATCGACGCCTTGAGTCATAATTCGTCAAATAGTCCCCCACTCGTCCTTGAGCCATGAATCGAAAAACTTCGTCCCCTCTTTTTTCCGAATGACTGATCAAACCCAATCGCCTCTTCGGGAGCTTCGGCGCGAGGCGGTCAACTGTCGCGCGTTTGTGGCGTGCGTCAGAAGCGCGCGCCGCACCCGATGCACGCAATGTGCTGAAACATGTGCGTGATGACGTATTCAGTTTATTTGAAGACTTAGACGGCGTTTGGAGCTCGTGTACGTCGCTCAGACGTACAAAGAATCGCGAAGAGGTCGTTACGCTGAACGAGCTAAGCACCCTAACGACAACGTTGGGGTGCTTTGTCGTCGAACACTGCACACGGATGTGCGATAGGCGTGACACTTTAGCGTTGCTATCAATTGATGGGCCGATTTGCGTCGCATTCGCCAAGATTTTAAGATTTTAGGAGCAGAGCGCGCGAAACACGGTGTTCATCGTTGAGAGCATACACGTTGTCGCGGCAGCGGGCCTATCCCGACCACCATGAAGCACTATTTTTAAGTCGGACGGGTACGTACGTCTGACGTAGATTTGCAAACGACCGCATCAGTCAACACGACAAAGATGTCGCACCTTGAAGCAGGTGATTCAAGAGCTGCCGACGTGGACGCTCTGTTACCACCAAACAAAGTTTCTGCGCGCGAGAATTCGCACTATTTCTTGAAACATCTCCTAGGCAAT
>Ga0255765_1000052_pt1 | contig 125611 bp, 73 predicted proteins | sample 041ome_8_FD_179965 | JGI IMG/M metagenome (GOLD analysis project Ga0255765, IMG submission 179965) | Coastal salt marsh microbial communities from the Groves Creek Marsh, Skidaway Island, Georgia - 041407BS metaG (version 2) | ecosystem: Environmental > Aquatic > Marine > Intertidal zone > Salt...
ACAGACAATATCTGGAGAGGGAGGAAGATGATGTCGGAACGCACTCGGTGATGGAACGCTACGCGACCTTACCAAAAGGCTTTGACGATATAAGAATGAAAAAGGTCAACGAAGCCACTTCGTATTCATATTCTTCCCTCTCTTCGTGTTCTCCATACTCGCTCTTTCTTTCGCAAAGCAACTCGAGGAAGATGGTTTTGTGTTTAGTTTTAGGTGTCTTGTTCGGGATTACGGGTGCAAACGTGTACTTCTCTGCCGTCGATAAAATAGCGACGATGACTAGAACCCGAACGAACGAAGACTACGAGAATAACAGGGAATTTATGTTGATCGATCCCAAACGAAAAAAAGATGACGAGGAGGGTGAACAGATAGAACGTAAGGAGAACGAAGAGTTTTTAGCAGCCATGCGGTATTTTCAGTGCACTCAGACAGACAAGGAAGCGGAGGTAAAAGTAGTAAATCTCGGAACTGGTGGCGGCCTCGGATCGATGTTACAATTTTCATGGAGAGAACTCTTGAAGTATAAAACGGACCCACAAAAGCACGTGGCTGTGAGGTTTGCTGGTAATTTAAAGTGGTACACGGCAAATGAGGGTTGCAAGGAAACCCCCAGTTACGAGTGCTTTTTCTTGGATCCGACGAGCGAGGGACACATTGACGTAGGCGATGCGAATATGAATAATAGTGATAGTATTGATAGAAATGTTTCTCCAGTTTCATCGTGCGAGGAGAGATATGCTGTGGGAAATCTTCTTCCCATTAAGCAGAACGCGTTTTGGTGGAGGATAACGAGCGCGTACTTGTTCTCACCAAAACCAAATATTCTCTCGGCGGCAGAGGCAGTTAGAGAACAATTTCATTTTACTGACTTCCCAGACGTGGCTTTACACATTCGTCGAGGTGATAAACTTCACGATGGGGCGAGCAGGCAGACTGTTCCTATCACTCTAGATATGTATTTTGAGGTTGCAGAAAAACTCGTGATTGAAGCAGCCGCCTCGAAATCTTCGCAGATTTTAGTTTACATTGCTTCAGACGACAAAGAAGCCATGATGAAGGCTCGAGATTGGGAAACCCAACGCGGAGGAATGAACGACTTAAACTTCAAAATTATCATGCAAGAGACAAAGATTACGGAGCTTGAAGGCACTCAAATCTCGGAATCAGGAAATAGCCTTGCGAGCGATAAGAAATACGCGGAAGCGCTTCTTTTTCTCGTAGATTTGCACTTTATGATGCACTCTAGTTATTTCGCCGGACTAGTTATGTCGCAGCCCGCTAGGATAGTCGCTGACATTGGTTTTGCCAAGGGATCAATGCTCAAAGCCATCGCCTTGGACGAAGAAAACATTGAAAACGGCTTAGCCGATGGAGGATGGAAGGCACTATGCACAGGATGGCATGGGAAGTCGGAGGTTCTCTCGCAGATTCGAGCGCATGAGGGAGCGAAACAGGATTCGACTGCTCCCTCTGATGCTACTACTACTGCTACTACTACTGCTACTGCTGCTGCTGTTGACAATATAAATGACGATAACGAGAAGCCAAAGTTATGCTGGGAGAAACCAGACGAAAAATTCTGTTGGAACCAGGGCTTAACTATTGAAGAGCATGTTGACGCTCAGCTGTATCCGTGGATTAGTAAAGGAGGTATCAGTCCCAAGGATGTAGAGTCGACTCATGCTCTTCGGTGCGATATTGTCAGCACAAATGGAGATTCAGGCAACTCGTACGTGAGCAGAGCGTTGAAAGCATATCCAGAGTTGAGGCCTGAAACAGATATATGTATACATAAAACCAATGGGGATTGGCCGGAATCGACTTTAAGAGATTGTTTAGATAACAACTTCTGTCCTTTAAGTATTGTTGGGAGTAGCTACGAAGCGTTCCTTGACATTGCTATTCCATACTCGTATGGCAATAGAGATGCGTTCGGGGACAAGTATGAAGAAAAACATAAAAATGTTTTGGAAATTGGCACCAATTCTCCCGAATGGTCACAAAAGAAAAATACAGCTGTGTGGAGAGGAAGTGTTGGGTGCTCTGTTGGGTGCGCCGATAAAGGCGAATTGTATTTTCCAAGTAATCACATTCAGCACTGTTCAGATGATCACAAGGCTGGCAGTTGGGACGCAAACAAAGCTGGACGCACTTGGGGGTGCGACCAAAGCAAAGCTGCTGTGCGCCATCAAAGGATGCAACTCGCGAATATGTCTTTCCATCGCGGCGAAGAGTGTGGGTTGGACGCAGCCATTACAACTTGGAACGAACACGAAGGTACACTTCGCGAATATTCGGGCATGACCTCAGAAGAGCTGGGAAATTTGAAAAGGGCGGGTTACAGTGAAAGAGAACAAGCTACATATAAATACATAGTGAATGTCCAGAATAATGGATTTGCCGATCGGCTATGGAGATTGTTAGCGCTAAAAGTTGTCGTTTTGCAAGAAATGCATGCATTCAGAGAATTTTTTTACGACATGCTCATTCCGTGGGTACACTACGTACCGATCAAAACAGATTTGAGCGATTTGTGCGAGAAAATACAGTGGTTGAGAGATAACGACGAAAAGGCTCGTGAAATCGCCGAAAACGCACATGAATTTGTTCGCGACCAGTTGAGTTTGGATAACATAAATTTATATGTCGCTTCGCTTATACATCGCATCGGGCAACTCACCGTTCAAGGCCATAACCTTACGGACGATGCTTTGTCGATTCCCCGGAAAAATAGATAAATAAATACTGTTCGCGTGTTCCCTCTGGAAGACGCCCTAGCATTCGGACATTTCTCGACGACAGTGGTGCAATATTTTTTATGGTTGATGAATATTATATATAGATCGCAAACGTAATGATTCTCAATCTCCACTGCAACTGTACGTAAGTTCCTTAAGAATTCAGATTAAAAGTCATCCGCCTTTACAAAATTTTGACAACCAAACGTTTATTATTGCAGAAAGTATCAATTGTCCCCGTCCTCTTCTAAACCAAAATACAACCATTTTTCCAGATTTTCGCCACGCTATGTCTCTTAGAATCCTCTCTTCTTTCGTTTCGCGCGCTTTTCGACGCATTTAGACGCTTATAAAAATGTTGCGAACTTCCACCGTTTGAAAGACGTGAACCCTCAGAAAAAAACTGTAAGTTTGATGCGCGCGCGAGTCTTGTCTGAAGATGTTGTCGACGTCGGAAAGACTGTCGACAAAAATAGAAACGATTACTTCGTCGATGGTACGATAAAGAAAAAGAAAAGCGTTCCCTCCTCCACCTCTTCTTATTTCTACTCGTCGATGATGACGAAAAATCCGTGGGTGTTGCTCGTTTTAGGTATCGCGTTTGGCGCGTTTCTCCCTACTCTAGTGAGACATGAATCGGTGCGCGCCGTGCACAAACACGTAAATGGTGCGTATAAAGCGCACAGGGAGGCTTCCAAGGAGTATATGAAGAGGTATCGAGAAACGTATTTAGGGGAAATGGAAAAGAATTACGTGAGTGAGAACGAAAACGAGTTGCTTTTGGAAAATATGGTGAAAGAAGAAGAGAAGAAAGTGGAAGAGGCTTTGGTAGAAGAGGAGGTAAGAACTGCTGCTCCCATAGATGATGTTGCGGTAGAGAGGGCGAATGACGTGGAGGAAGCGAGGCGCTCGAACTCTTCTCCGGATGCTCCCCAGTCGTTACCGGTGGTGCACATTTTGAACTTAGTCACCGGAACTGGTTTGGGACAAATAGTGGAAGCTTTGGTACCAATTTTAGAAACTCTGAAAAATACCGGTTACGAAAGGTTTGCTGTGCATGAATGCGGAGAAGATCCGCCCTGGAAACGCGGTTGGAATAAGTTGGTTTCATGTGAAGATCGACCAGAGAAGAATAACATTTATCATAATTTTAAGAGAACATACGAGAGTGGAGGTAAACAGACCATGATAGAAGTGATGAAGGAATTCGAGAAGTATGAGAATAGTAACGAAATAGATCATCTGAATGGGAATATGAACGATTGGAATGAGATTTTGAGCAGCAAAGAGATTTATGGGAACGCAGCGAAGATGTTGATGGTGCAGCAAATGCATAATAAATATGCCAAGACATCGGCGTCATCTATTTGCACTTCGATGCGATATTGGTTTGATGAGCCTGTTGGTGATTTACTGGAGTTGGTAAGAGAACCAGAGCGTGAAATGCATAAAGTGATCACTTTTCACATACGCACGTTCGCGGATGAGAACATTGGCATCGCTTTCAACGACGATTTATCATTGAATGAAGAATTGGCGGAGCAACGACGCGACAAAGGGAAAGCGCCAGAGCCGAGAACAGATCGCATCAAGAAAATTGCGTCTGAGTTTCCAAAAATGATTCAAAAGATGGTGGAAGTGTGCAATGTACTGTTCGAAAGAACGGGTAAAAAGACACACGTAGCCGTGGACTCCCAGGCTGTTCGTGACTATCTACGAAAACATGACGCAGTCATACAGGTAATTTCGACAGATATCGAGAAATATAAAGAACACTATTACACCGAGCCCGCATATACTCTGAATGATGTTGCAGATTGGTACTTGTTATCGTTGGGACAAACGGTCGTTGCGTTTCCAACCGAGTCGTCGTATAGTGCTTCCGCACACTGCAGAGGTGGTAGTGCAATGCATAACCCTTGCACAGAAAGACAGTTTACAGAAACGGTGTATAAAGTCTTGGAAAGCGAATTCAAGGAAGATATTTTTACTTCTAAAACTCTTTCGGCCACGTCACAATCCAAACTTGATGTTGAGGGAGAGTCCAATGTAGATTGGAATGAAGTAGTTGCTGCCAATCTTGGTATTCACGATAGTGGCGATGGAAATACAAACATTAAGCTTGCAGATATTCCATTCCCGTCTCCCGAAGATGCTGAGTTTCGGTTTCATGAAACTTCTTCCGGTTTTCGCACGTGTCTTCCAGGTGTTCCAGCCGAATACTCAGATGTACTCACTGCTGATTCCGTGACAGGGAGTACGATATCACCAGACGAGTGTCTCTGGTTGAACGACGTCAAGAGGGCCGGGATAGCGGCGTCTAAATTGCCTTCAGATTGTGTTCCTGATAAAACTGTGTACTCTTCGCACGCCAACGAGTACCATTGGGAAATGCTGATCTTCAACTTGCAAAACCTCAAAGACCGTAAGTGTTTTATGAATAGACTCGTGATAGAGTGCATGGACGATAAGGCTTTGGAGCTGTGCAAAGCTTCGGGATACATTAAGCACTGCGTTCCGTATCCAAAAGCTTTGCGTGGGTCTGACTTTGAACGCCCTGAGGGTCAAACGGAATCGAAATCAGATTACAACGCGCTCACATGGATCAAGGAGAAAGTAGCATTCTCACTCATGCATGCCGACTTATCCGTGTTCATGTTTGATAGTGACGTACTCTTTTTTGACGTTCCAGATTTGGTTGAGATTCAAGCGAGCAAACCAGACGTTATCATTTTCTTCCAACTCGCCTCGATTGAAGACGAAGAAGTCGAAAAAGCTGGCGAGTTTACGAAAGAGTACCACTTTCATCAGACTATCAACACCGGTCAATTACTCTGGAAACCGAGCAGTGACATGAAACGTGTGCTTTTGAAAGCATTCAGAGCTGGCAATGTAAAAGGTAGGATTGATGCCCTTGATCAGGGCTATTTTGGTCGTACCCTTCGCATAGAAGATGATGGCGCTGTATGGGAGAAAGCACACCATTTATCTTCCAAGTTTGATTCGGGGTGTTTTCATCACAGGCCATACGATGAAGAGAAGAAGTTGAAGAGAACAACTTTCCACGCTTGTTGCTACACTACGTTAAGCTCAAAACTCCAAGTATTGAAAATGGAACAGGAGTATTTTTTACAACACGAGAAGGAACGAGAGCAGATGTTGTCGGCGCAATAGATATTACAGGAAACTTTTACTTTAGTCATACGGACAGAATAGATCTCAGTTATGTAGCTCTGCAAAGTAGATAGATAGCTACTGGGACTACCTACTTCCATAACTCGCCAATGGCCTGTGCGCCAGTCAAGAGTACGAACGACTTCAGAACTTCGCAGCCTGAGTGCCTGACTCCAAAAAAGAAGGCAAGCAAATCACAATTTACTCATTTACTCACAACTCACAACACTTACACCTATTTTCTCCCGCAGCGACACCCCGCGACCCACGAATGATGGCGCGCGGCAGCTGCCACCGCCCGGGTTGTTCGCCGCATCACTCCTCATCTCGAATTCATCTTCATCGTCTCGTTTTTGTCGCATCTATCGCTCTTCTTCAAGCGCTGCTGTCGGTGGTAAGCGCGAGACAACTGAATCAACACCGAAGAGCGTTACTGGAACACGAAAAAGAAGAAGACTGGTTGTCTTTGAGCAGAGTGGAACGTTTGGAGCGCTTGCGAGAGAGAAGTCAACATCGTCGGCAATACCATCAACATCATCAAGCATCGTCGACGATGGTAACATCGGCGGCAGCTCGAGAAGACGACGAGGATTTTTCGTTAATTCCACCAAAGACGACAGAAGGAAGAGAAGAAGAGGAAAAATGGACGAGAGGAAGCGAGAGGCATCGAAGACGACAGAAGGAGAGAATGGAGAGAATGCAACTGAAACGAGACATGGAAGGAGAAGGAGGAGGAGAAGAAGAAGTAGTAATGATAGATGATGATGCGGTAAAGAGGACGAATCGTGCAGAGGAATCGAGGCGCTCAAACTCTTCCCCTGATTCTCCGGCACCGTTAGATGATAACACTTTGAGTTCACGTACTGCTTATGCGTCTATACCCGTACCCGAATTGGTAAGAGCTAACAGTGATAGTAAGTGCGTGTATGGTTATCCTTCGACGAATGAGGAGAATACGTGCATATGCAATACGGATTGGACGGGGCAAAGATGCGAGGTTGATCCCATTCCTTCCTGTGATAGATCAACATTTCTTTCGTGTGGTGATGTCCTGTATCTTTTCTCGCATTCGCAAGACAATCCAAGTTTGAAAAGAACCGAGTTTCCACCGTGTCAGTGTGCAGACGAATGCGTATCACATTTGCTAAATGCATATGGCGATGCAATGTACAAGCACACATTTTCTGCTGATTATAACCGTTTCGATCCAAGTTTACACCTTTGCATGGAGAACGATAAAGTAAAACGTACGCTCTTTATGGAAACGGACTATGAAAAGCGAATACGCAAGCGCAAAGAGATGGGAGAAGTATCCGATGATGTCGCAAAGGAAGAAAGTCGGAAAATCATGACCAAACTCGTAGACTCAAAAGAGCAGGAAGCGACGAACTGTTCCCCAGATTGTGAAAGATATGGTGGCGGTTGCTTTAATTATGAGTGTGTGTTGTGCAAAGAAGGTCGTTTTGGAATGGATTGTGCAATGAGCAAAAATGAGTTGGATTCTGCGCGACTGAACGCGCGGAAGCAAAAAGGAAAAAAGGAGCTTTCCCTTTCCTACCTCGATTTACCGGGTACAATTCGGAGGTTCATCCGTGGACAGAGCTACCAAAATCATGGCAGTTTCCGTGGGGTGCACTTTTTCGAACATTCTCTCCGTAAAGATGCTGAAGTATACGATCCAAACCCTCCAACAAGCGAAACGAGCGACGAGGAACGTGAAAAGATCGTGACTGTGATCCCTTTTTTCCCTTCTGATACGGCTGGAAATGTAGGAGTGGATCAATTATACGCTTCGCGGGTTGAGAAATACGTTAACGATACATTCATGGGTGACATATCCTTTCCTACCATATGGTTCAACGCCCAGGATCGCGGGTTCTGTACATCACAAAAATCTCGCGATGCTCTCCCTCCAAATGCAATCGGCATTACGCAATACGGACAGTGGCGAAATCATCCTAACGACGAAAGACCTTGTTTCAGGAGCGAAACAGATATTGTCATACCCTCCAGCGTCGCCTCGTGCTGTGGATACTACGGTGCGCAAGATCCTGAATTTACGAGATACGATGAAAAGACGAAAGACGGGTTTCTGCTCTTCTTTGCTGGTTCGGAGAGAACCCGAGCGGAGTGTTTAGGCGAAGAGTTCTTCAAAAATTTGGAAAATAACTGCATGTATTCTTACGGTGGAGGCGCCAGAGGTTGGATTGTCAATTGGTTCAAAGATGAAGAGCGGTTTTGGCTCAACAGAAAACTAACCCGTTCCATGGAGAAAGGGGACGCGGCGCAACAAGCAGAAACCATTCGAATGCGTTCTAAATTTTGTCTTTCCTCGGGTGGGAACGGGTTTGACCAAAGATTTATCGATGGTATTAGCCGCGGCTGCGTTCCAGTGCTGACGCAGATAAACACGTCGCATCCATTTGAAATCTTGTTAAATTACGAATCTTTCACCATAAGAGCACCTGGCGAAAAGATGCGAGACTTACCAGAAATACTCGAGGATACCGTTTCGAGCGGTAAGTATGCGAAAATGCTTCGAAACTTACGGGTCGTTCGCGAAGCGATAGCTTGGAACGTAACACACGGACGAGATGGAAACGTCGAATACGATACGTTTACAGTAAACAACGGCGCGTATTACCACACGTTAGCTGCTATCGCACTTCGAACTGAGAAAGAGTTACCTGAAATTGTCGCAGAAAAATTGTGCAAGTTATACTTTGAAAATGAGTATCACGAAAACGCAGGGAAGGACGTTTTGACCGATATGTTTAGAGGAGTTCTAGAACCGAGGTGCAGAAAATAATCGAGTCGCGCCAATTCATATTAAGCTTTAGATCCCATAATATTATTAGTACTCTTGAAAGCGTACCGGTAGAGATGAATACATATTTGTAATATCAGAATAGAAGATAGTATAGACTACATGCCCTACAGTATATAGGGCATTCAGCATATAGAGGATGGCGTAAGTGCTACAAAACTAACAGTCCCTTCCAATAAAAAATAACTAACTCGAGGCAATAATTACCTCAAACTTTTCTTCTTCAAGCCCATTTGTTCTGTCATCCTCATCATAAATAAAATGCAGCGAAACTACGGAGAAGATCATCAAGCATACAACGAACCTTACGGTGATTTAGTACCATTCGGTGACCCAAACTGGTACCGCGGCTACACGTCACCATTCTATAAAAAAACGCACTCCGATTTTCGCCTCAAGTGCCGCTCGTTCGTTGAAAAGGAAATTCTACCGTTCGTGCACGAATGGGACGAGTCGAAAACCATTCCGAAAGAAATATACGTAAAAACATATGAAGCTGGAATCCTACCTGGTGTGGTTGGAAAGCCGTGGCGAGAAGAATTGACAGACGGGGTTCAACCTCCACCAGATTTCGATTACTTTCACGAATTGATCTTGTTTGACGAATTCGCCAGATGCGGTTCAGGAGGCGTCTTGTGGGGGTTGTTGGAAGGCGTGCACATCGGGTTACCACCGGTGCTGAATTTTGGGAGCGAGGAATTGAGGAGAAGAGTTGGTAGTCCGGTATTACAGGGGAAGAGTATTATTTGCCTGTGCATTACAGAGCCGTACGCGGGGTCAGACGTGGCGAATATTCGCTGCGAGGCTAAGAAAGACCCGACTGGGAGATTCTACACAGTCACCGGAGAGAAAAAATGGATCACGAACGGTATTTGGGCCGATTATTTTACCGTTGCAGTTAGAACAGGCGGGAAAGGGTCGAGCGGAATCTCCTTGCTCGTGATTGAAAAGTCGATGAAAGGCGTGGACTGCAAACGCATGGACTGCATGGGTGTATGGGCGTCCGGGACGACCTTTGTTACGTTCGATGAAGTCAGAGTACCGGTGGAAAACTTAATCGGTAACGAAAATGAAGGTTTTAAGTACATTATGCACAATTTTAATCACGAGCGATGGGGATTCGTCGTGCAAGCGAACAGATTTGCACGAGTGTGTTACGAAGAGGCGTTTACGTACGCCCATCGAAGGAGAACGTTTGGCCAGCGTTTAATCGATCACGCAGTCATTCGGCATAAACTCGCAGAAATGATACGACAAATCGAAGCCACGCACAATCTTCTAGAGAACATCACCTATCAAATGAACACCCTATCTGAAGAACAAAAACCAAAAATGCTCGCCGGCATCACCGCTTTAGCGAAAGTTCAAGCGACGAAAGTGTTTGAGTTTTGCGCCAGAGAAGCGGCGCAGATTTTCGGTGGCGCGAGTTATGTCCGAGGAGGACAGGGTGAAAAAGTCGAAAGGTTGTACAGAGACGTCAGAGCGTATGCCATACCTGGTGGTTCGGAGGAAATCATGTTGGACTTTGGAGTGAGAGATAGCATGAAACAGTTTTCGCGATTATGAGTATTTAGTCGAGCTATTTTTTTGTAGCAGCATTTAAGAATATATCACAAGTTGCCTCACAGTTATGTGCGCATAACGCTCATGTTATGGAGAAGAATCTTGCGCTCATTTGCAGTACTCTCTTTATACTCGTTTCTTTCACAGAAAATTGAGGTTACACATCCGTATCTCGACACGTTCTCTCCTCATATGGAATGAAAAAGGTCTGAAATAGTAGTAAACAGAATTGCCTGTCTATACCTCGGCCTAGGCTCGCATCCCGTCCAAATATGCAAAGTCAGACTCAACTTTTATCTTCAACGCGTCGCATTCTTGCTTTATTTCGTAGATTTCTTTGACACGTTTGAATTGACACTCGCGGTAAGAGACTGTACAGTCTAGAAGCATAGAGGGTGATTTTGGCCATTCCATAACCGTGACATTTTTATTTATCATATAACTCACAAGATACGGAGTTTGTGTTCGAAAATTTTGTCCTTCAACCAAATATGTTTCTGACTCCTCTTCCCGCTTCATATTCATGTCAAGTAAAGGCTCCAGCGCAGTTCTCGTCGCTATTGCTGCTTCATTGCTAGCAAGATACACGACTTTTCGATCATTCACCTTTGGCCACTCAGAATTTCGAGGTAATATGCATGGCCACAGCATATCCGGGCGAAGTCTAAAAATCCATTCGTATTTTTTACCCCGCTTCTCTTCTGCCTCCTGTATTCTCGTCAAGCATCCTCGCCATCGAGTTCCTATATAACCGCGGTTACGTTCTCTGTCGTTTTCCTTCATTTCAAGCTGTAACTCCGTATCTGATGCTAATCTCACGTGGACTGGTTTGAGCTTATGCATGATGTAATGCACGTCTGCTTCTCCCGCGCTGTGATAGAATCTGTCCCGTTCTTCCGAGCTGATTTGCATAAATATATCTGGGTGTACGCTGTGTGAAACTGCATGCTTGAAATTATCCAATACGAAGCGTCTCTTTAAGCTTCGAATCTGACCGGCAATACAGATAGCAAATCTCGAATGCGACGGTTCCTTTCTCCACTCGCTAAAACTCTCAGCCACCTCAAAATCATACACGGGTTCTGCGTGAACACCTCTATCCGGATGACAGCTACTATCCTGACAACCCCACTTCTCCCGAGCATGAAAACCTTGCGGAATCACTACTTTTTCACCCTTGCGGTCTTCTTGTATAGTTTCTAGAGGTGTGCAACAAGTGTCCGATACCTTTCGTTCCCACTGTAATTGACAGTTATTTCCATCTGACGAAGAGCACCAGACCTCTTTTTTATCGCTTATACTTCTAGATATTATCCACGGCAACGGATCTGGACGATCCTCATCATTATCAGGATTTTCTTCAAAGTTGTCGTCGTTTTTCTGTGCTACCTCCGGGGAAACACGAGGTTTTATAGTTTCATCGAGCTTTACTTCTTTACTTTCCTCCTGTGGCTTCCACATATCTATATTTACATCCAAATCATCTTTCCCGCAATTTCCGTCGCAACACACGCGCAAGGCACCTTCTCTCTTCGTGATCTCGTACTTCAATATTTTCGATAAGCTGCGGAATAATTCTTTGTAGTATGCATTTCTGGATGCTTTCACGAGGAATTTTCTAGCGAATGCATTCCCATTTTTTGCTATTTGACGCATTCTTTCGTCATGTGTCTTGGCATATTTCAAACCATTCTGAATGTCCTCCGGCGAGTCGTCGTTCTCTCGGTTCCAAAAAGTCATGAAATCTCCATAGGGAGAAAGCAATTTCGAAAAGTACGTTTGAAATAATAACTTTTCGCTGAAAACAACAGAATTCATTCCCAACTTCTCTTCCAACTGGAAACTGTGAGCGACACCATCGAGATGAAGAATGTACTTATACTTCATCTGGTCCAGTGGACTACTTAACTTCCCTTCGGTCCCGATGTCCATGAGGTCGGTGAAATTTCTAGAGTAATCGACGAAAACTTTTCTTTCGCGCGTCTTTGAGTGCGGTCCTTCTCTCGAATACGGACTGAATCTGCCGAAAAGTGTCTCCTTTTTTTCCTTCCAAGGATACAAGGAATCAAACTTGTCCATCTTGTCGTAAATTTTCTCATCAATTTCACGGTATCGAAACCCAAAACCAGGGTGCAGAATACACCCATTCTTGTCTCCTTCGTACTTATTGAAACAGAGTACGGGAAGAAACTCTGGAAATCTTTGAGGATTGTTATAATCTTCGGTCGAAACTGCTACCTCAAATGGGGGTATATCTTTCGCTTCCGTGTCGTTGAAAACATCACAGAAGTCACGTAGATATGTATAAAATAATCTATAATGATGACCGTGCAATTTCTGACTAGGCTTTTGCGTGATGAACCATAAATCTTTATTGAACCAGGCTATACCAAATCCCTGTCTCTGTTGTATTGTGTAGCTAACCAGTGCTTTTTCAGTCATCTCCAGAGAAATGCCGCCCAAATTCTGAAACGGTTCCAAATCCTCGTAAATTTGATCGTGCAGCTTCCGGCCATTTTCTGCCAAGTCCTGAACGCCTCTGTTATCATCTATTTCTTCATTGAATTTATCGACATCATCCATCATTTTTTTACTATCAATAGAGTTTACTTCACACGACCCTCTAAGCATTGTCTGAGCTTCCGGCAATAAAATTCCGTATGCATCAACTTTGTACGGATTTTTGTAGTAAAGTTTACATAAATCTTCCGCGATGGATGCTGGAAGTACAGTGCCTGTTCTCAACGCTATCGCAAACATGAGGTGATTATACGCACCATTTTTAATCGTAAATGTGCGAGAATCATCATTAAGGCCCTCTTTCATGTAAACATTGCTTGCGAACGCTTCTCGAACTATTCGTAAGTTTGCCAGCATTTCTCTATATCTTTTCGATACAGCTACTTCAGTTAACACTTCTGGTAAACGTTTTAGTGCATCATGATTGGCATGAATGCTAAATTTGCTATAATCAAGCACCATTTCGAACGGCATAGATACGTTAATTTGGGTAAGTAGTGGAACGCATCCTCGAATAATGCTATCCAGCAACCGAGAATCAAAACCACCGCCACCCGCAACTAGACAGAACTTAGATTTACTCATGAATTCAAAGTTCTCCTTTCCACCTACGTGAATATCTTCTTTATTTATCCAGAAAGAGTCTGTTTTCGAGTAAGTCTCTGCAATCCATGCTCGAGCTCCTTGAGCGTATGTATTTATGCAATATTCCCAGTTTGTGAAATACAGCTCTTTGGAGCACTTAGAATCAGGTTTCGTCGATCCACGGAAGAATAGCAGCGGACCTGTCTTTGTTTTTTCATCAAACCGAGTAAATTCAGGGTCAGATGTTCCTAGATATGAATCAGACATATTCACACGATCAAATCCACCTGGAATAACGATGTCCTTTTCCGGGTCAAAGCAAACCTTTGTATCGCCCTCACTTCTCCACAAACCATGCAATGTTATTGCAATATCCTTCGTTGTGCGAATGTTTCGGAAATTATGGATGCCATCTCTATCTGCACAAAAACCCCTATCGCGATCATCGAACCAAAGAACGTATGGACTTATCTTTCTACCATCACTATTTACGTCAAACTTCCCACTCCGATGCACTAGCTGAAAGACGCGCTTAAAATTTAGGAATTGATCTTGACCAACAGCTCCATACGCATCAACAGATGAAAGAGGAACCAAATATATCGTGCTTTCTTTCACGCTGTGCACATCGTTATGAAGGAGTACCGTTTGCACATCCAAGTCTCTGATGATTGAATCCCATGCATGGTGAATACCAGCATGTGCGCCAAAGTCATTGTAACGACCCAAATTAAAACGCTTTAAATAACCAGCTAGTGGAAGGATTGCAATGCTCAGTGTCGCATTATTGTTCTCTTCTCTTACATTTGACATTAATTCTTCTCGTTTCCGATCCATAATCTCTTTGTCAAACTGGCAAAATTGTCCGTACTTTTCTTCCTCACAAGAACATTCATAGTGCGTGCATTTTCCACTCCCAGAACAGCCTACTTCGCACTTACTCAATTCGGGCTCACTTAGCGGAAGCAAATCAGAAATCATGCCTAGAGCTTCGTCTTTACTAATGCTGACTTTCGCGGTGTTTCTCTTTGAGTAGTCCGCTATGGCATCAGCCACGATATATGCAAAGAAATTCTGTTCTTCAGTTTTCTCTGCACATACAATCTTGTGCCTTTTCTCTGCAGCACTTTCGAGGTATGGATCATCTTTTACCCCTATATTCTTTGCTGCCTTTTGTAAATAATCCACGCATTGCAACGCGCAGTCGCAATTCGAAATGCTCATGAGTTTATCTTCATGGTTATGCACCACGACTCTGTTAGAGACGATATCCCCACAGTGCAGTGAACGGTCGCACGAGGGTATTGCATCTACATCACACCGTGTACCGATCCAGCCTTCGTGACAAATGCATTCGTACCTAACGTTTTCAAGATAACCAAATACGACGTTTCCATGCACACATACTATCCCTTCGCTACCGAGTCCCATCACAGCGTCTTTCAACTGGTCGTGCTTGGTGTGAAGGTGTTCTTTTCCACGCTTAGAACTTCTCTCCCGCAACCTTTTCACCCTCTCATTACGCGGGAGTAAGCTTTCCTCATCATCCGAAATGAACCGTGACAAAAGCTTTCTGCTCTCTCTTACCGCCGTCATGGGATTCTGTGCTTCTGGCGACGACGACGACGAAAGGAGGCTATCGCGACAAAAAGAGCTCGCTGACCACAACACGAACGTCAGTAAGAACGACAACAGCAACAAGAATTCCACCACGAGGCGTCCACACCCGCGCCGCATCACGCCACCGGCCGGGAAATGATAACGACGCACACAAGTTCACTTCCTCATTTCCAAAAAGTTGCGCGCGTGCGCGCGCACCGCGATTAGGCGAAACTATGCGCGCGCCCAACCTCCGCGAACTTCCGGGAAATTATAATTTATTTGAGTCGTCCACAAGACCACATAAAAAAAGTAGGGAAAAGAAGGTTACACACTCCAATTCCAAAAATATGCACAGACTCTCGGACTGGGCCGGGAGGAGGTCCGTTGACAACTAAACCAAAACTAAACTATACTTAATACTCGATTTAGGTATGTACATATTCTAAACGATATGTAAGTCATTTTTTGGCCCCGGTCAGCACAACGAAAAAAGATAAATTAAACGACTTAGACGCTCACGCTACTTTCGCCCCGCACGTGCGCTCGGTTGAAAACGCCAGGAAACTCACGCAAAGAGAAGATGCGTGCCAGATCGATAAATAATGGTCAGAGTAGGCGCGACGAAAGAGAGTTGAGCAACGATCTTGAAGAAGCGGCGGTCAAATCTACTTCTTCAAGACCCCTTTCCGAGGAGGGCGAAAACTCTCCTCGGAAGTGGATTGCGATGCTCTGTTTAGGAATCTTCGTGGGCGTGTTTTTGTCATCATCGATCCACGCCAATCGTCACGCGAGTGTGAGAAAACCAATTCAAAAATTGCACAGAAGCATTAAAAATGCGTACAGGGCTCATAACATAGCGAGAAAAGAGTACTTGAAGTCGTATCGTGAAGCGTATTTGGAATCAATTTTGGCAGGAAATGCACCTTCCTCTTCTTCGCCTTCACCAGAGCTGGACGTGAAAAAAGCGCAAGAAGCATGGGAGAGTTTGAGACAATCGTCGCAACAAGAAGGGTCTGCTATTGTCATCGATGATAGGGGCGGTAACAATAACAGTCCCGCGGCTGTGGGAGAAGATGACAAAGCAGGCGCATCCAATGTAGCAGTCAGTAATGGCAGCGAAATAGTTTTCAAAACGCTTGAGAATGGCAAGAAAATATGTCCTCCATTGATAGACGAGGAATTCAGTGCTCTCGTAGTCGAAGAAGGGAACGATGTTAGCGGCGTTCTCACCTCAAAAGCGGAATGTGAGTGGTTCAATCAGTTTACGAAAGTCGGTCTTGAAGCGTCAAAAATGCCCTCCACGTGTGTTCCCGATGGTCACGTGTTTGCGACTTTATCAAACGATCACATGTGGGAGATGTCTGTGTATGGTTTGCAAAATATCAGAGATAAGAATTGCTTTACCGATCGGCTCGTGATATTATGTCTTGACGATGTATCCTTTTCGAAATGCGAAGCTGCCGGTTTCAAGCACTGTGTGAAGTATTTCAAAACCTTGGGTTCCTCGGACTTCATGCGCGACGATTACAGGCAAATAGTTTGGTTGAAACCGAAAATGGCGTTGGCACTAATGAACGCCAAGCTGGCCGTATTCACCTTGGATTCAGATATATTATTCTTTCAAGTTCCAGATTTGACCGAAATTAAAGAGTTGCATCCCGAAGCTGAGCTTCATTATCAGTGGGAAATAGTTGATTACGAAGCACTCTACAAAATGGAGAATCCGAACGAGGATTTTGAACAAAGTGTAAGACACGATGGGTACAACTCTGGGCAAGTCTTATGGATGCCAACTGAGAACGTCATACAAGGTACTTTACGAGCGTTACTTCGAGGTAAAGAAGGAGGTGACGGCAGTGGGTTGGAACAAGAACACACTCGGGCTGGAATGAAGGATGCTGGAGTAAAAACTGCCGGATTGAGTTTCAGATACGCCGCAAACCATCAGTGTGCAACGAGGGGCGTTTGTGAAGTGTATAATGAAAGTCAAAATTGGGTTTCATACCATGCGACGTGGGTGGTAGGCCTCGAAAAGAAAATGGAGGTTTTGAAAAAGGCCGAAGAAGCCTGGTTGCAACTACGTTCTGGAGGAGAAAGCCAGTCTAGTGCAACGGAAGGGGCGACAACTGAAGGAGCAACAACAGGAGGAGACAAAATCAACGATTCTTCTCGTGCGCAATGTGCAAAACCTTTGAAAGCCCAGAATGCAGGTTTTGGAAACACCTTCCTCGGTATGACTGAGGGTATGAAGAACGAACTAGACGCTGCACACGGGAATCCAGGTTCAAGTGGGGGTTTGTTATATTGTAGCGCGTGGGAACCATTGCATTGGGAGAGCGACGAAAGTTACTTGTCATTTTGGAACACGGTGTCATCCAATGGTAAGTTAAAAGAGCGTTTGATTACTGCGGCGGAGCTGGACAAACAGTGTGCTTTTGACCCCAAAACGGGCAACGAATCCATAGAACAAGATGTGCAGAAAATTGCCGCACTTCACTTCAGATGCTCCGACGTACCCATAAGCTATGCTCAGGATTATCCCATGGGACCGCCAGAATATTCTTCGTTTATCGGAAAGAAATTCCGTGAGTGGGGGATGAAACGTGTCGTCCCCTTACTCTGCACTGATCATCATGTGCAGGGGACGATCAAAGAAGAACGCAAGAAGCAGTGCGAAGAATTGTTTAATTTACATCTCAGCATCGTGAAACGAGAGATGACGATAAATTCTGATGGCAGCGAGAATGTTGTTCATTTCGACGACATCACGTGCTTATCCGAAAAGACGACACTTATGGCAATCCGCGACCTAGGCGCGTCTGCCATCCTCGTCCCGTCGTCATTCACCTTCCCGGCTGGACTCGCACGAGAAGATGGCAGTAAATTCATCATGCCACACTTTGGTGTCCAAGGCGTGAGCCCAGCGGACGTGCTGCTACAATCTAAACTAAATGACGAAATTATTCAGCGGATGCAAAGCGTAGCGGATGCTATGCCTGTAACCGTCTTTTGCCCTCGGTGCGGTAACGACATCGAGGACACCCCGGAAGGCGCGACGGAATGGAACATCGATGTTTGGAAGCCGTTGTTGGAAAAGTACGCAAAGAACTAATTAATTCATTAGAGTATGTAGTCGAGGTAGCTTTAATTTCATTAGCTCGTAGATAAATCTCATATTATTGATCACCCGCCTTGTGGCAAGATCCCTTGTCACGGCGATCTCTCTCGGACTCTCGCTCAGTAAAAGAGAAACAGAGCACTTTCTTTTATTGTAACTAACCCCATAACTTACAACGTGCTACAAAACAGAAACCCGTTCTGCCGGCGGGATCATCATGAGCGAGAGGACGAAGAAGAAAAAAAGAACGCCGAATAAGCGGACCACGACGACCGTGCGATGTCGATACTCCTCGTTCGATCATCCCAAACATCACGAACAACAACACCGCGCCGGTGCTTTTTTTCCCGAATTCGTGCCGACATTTCTCTCCTCGATTGAACTCTTCGCGTTTACGAAGAAAAAGAACGAGACGAACGACGAAAGCGCGGTGAAGACGACGATACGTTCAGTGGATGCTTTAGACCGAGAGTTTTTTTCTGTGATTCGAAAGTGTACCATGGCGGATGTTTTGAACGCGCATTTCGTGCACGAGTACGTGAAAGAAGAGGAAGGAGAAAAGAAGAACAAAGCGCTGAGTTTACTCTCGATTGGCGGGGAGGAAGGAGAAGAAGACGTTTTCTCCATCGCTCGAGGTCGATTCGAAGCTATTTTGAGCGAGAGCCTGTGCGAAAGGCTTGGCGTGTCCGGACCGCTTTCTTTATCTTCGTCGTCCTCGAGAGGCGGAGAAGAAGAGAGACGACGGAGAGTCGTCGCGATGAATTTGCGGAGTGATAACTTTGCGCCCGGGCGAACGACACACGACCGCGTGACGGACAACGCGAGGAGGATTTTTCATCGTCAATCATCTGGAGAGAAATCGGGAAACGCGGGTGTAAATAGTACCGTGCTCCTCGCGCACTTCGAGGTTGGAAACGAAGCGAAAGAGGTTGAGAGGTCTAGTTTTGCAGAAGGAGAGAGTGCGGTCGAGATTTCGATTCGGAACATTGAAAAGTGCACAGGAGAATTGGAATGTGGAGAAGAGGAGAACACGTTGTGTGCACTCGTCGAATCGTTTCTGCGCTCTGTAGAAAGCAAAGAGAGTGCAGCGATGACGACATCTGGTGAGCACGAAGAGACTTTACGAAGAATACTGGAAATGGTGAGCGTCGCAGCGTTGCGAAATCGGCACATAGAGAAAGAGAAAGAGGCGAAAAGAGAATCGTCATCTATCCGTCGGCTTCAAACTGCCCGGTGGAGCGGATTTTTAACGTCAAAACACCTCGAACGAACGCTCAAAGCGACAAATGAAATGATCAAGAAGGACGATGAATTTGAGTGTTGCTTTGTTTTCGCGCACGCTTTTCCTAATCAACCCTCGTGTGAATCATTACGGGCCACCACTAGAACGATGAGGAAGAATAGCAGCAATAGAAAACGTAAGAAATCGTCTTCGAGTGCTGAAAAAGAAAAAGGAGAAGAAGAAAAAGAAGAAGAAGAAGAAGTCGAGATTTTGACGCCAAGAACTTGTGCTTTCCTTCTGATGCGAAATCAGAGATATGTGAGTTTCCTTCCCATCGCTTGAGAGAGATAAATAGATAGATAGAGATATGAATAGGTATAGATAGATTGCCGCGTATTAGCTGTTATTACATTTACACGATTGTAGTACTATTACGATTATCTTAAGATTATTATGTGTTATTACTCTTGCGAGATGAGTAGCGTTTCTCCACTCGCTTTGTTCGCCTCTTCCTCACTGTTCGTCGTTGGGAGCTCGGTCACTGCTGTCGTCGGTGCCTCATCCTCAGCCGCCACTTTCTTCACGAATTGTCCACGAACTCTCGGTCGGGCTTCCGCCAGCCGTTTTCTGCTGGCATATCGAACTTTCTTTTCGAACTTACGCTCCTTGCGCTTCTTGAGAAATCGGGCGATGGCCAACGCTCTTCGCTCTGCACAGGTTGAGGCGGTGTTGACGTTATCATTGGCGGCATTGCTGTTGTTAGAAACAATATTTTCTAACCTCGCTTCAGCCGCAGATTTGTTCATCAACGGTTGCGCCGTCTGCGGCGGAGCATACTGATGCTGGTGCTGATGTTGCTGTTCCAACAACGTCATCGGTGCCTTCTCGACGGCGGATGCCAAAGCTTGCACAAACGAATTGACGTATTCTTGATTATGTTGAAAGTACGGAAACATACCCACTCCGACATTGTTGTTAATGTGCGTTGATGGTGGCGTTCCATTTACGGATGAGGCAAACATGGCAGCCGCCGCTGCGGCGGCAGGATTGAATCCAAGGGGCATTTGCATTTGATGATGTTGGTGCTGCTGAGACATCGCCAATGATTGCATCAAATTTTGATACGCTTGAGCGTTAGCTTGCGCCAAGGCTGGATCTTGCGCAGCCCCCATGAAGTTCTGCTGTTGAAGATGGAATTGCATTTGCATTTGCATGAATTGCTGATGTTGCATCTGCATATGATACTGCTGTTGTTGCTGCTGCTGTTGTTGTTGTTGCATTTGGTACTGCGCCATGAGTTCCGCAGCTTCCTCATCTTTCGCTCCAGTCATTGCCGCTTGCGGAGACGTACTATCCTTCGATAATCTCGAAGGTACAGCTACTTTCGTCGCAGTTTTCCTACTCTTCTTATTACCACCCGGAGTCTTCCCTGTGGAGACGGCTTTCGTACCATCATTTAGATTGGGGAAAACCAATGACATTGGATCAATAGGTAACGCTACCGTTTCAATGCCTAAGTTTTTGTTCTCGTTTTGCTTGATGAATGATTGAAACGCCGAGCGCGACTCAGACCGCCGTAATTTAACGCGATCGGAATCGTTTGAGTCTTCGTTATCATCGTTGTTACTCCCGTCAACTTTATTGTGCGACTGTGGCGGTAACGCGAGTTCAAGAACAGCAGTCGGACCGCCATGCGCGCGCACAAGTTGCACCGACAAACCCGAGAAGAGTTTCTTTTGTTCAGAGTGCAATATTTTTGTCGCGATGTCTGAAGTCTTTGGTGCCGAGGTTCCCGGTTCTTCTTGTTGAACCGGCACTGTCACAAGTTCTCGAGCAGATACTGCCGCTCCTGGTGGTGCATCATTAGTACCGCGAGCAGCAACAGTAGTGGCGGTAGCTTTCATTTTCTCCTTTTCTGGCGAACCTTCTTTTTCCTTCCTCTTTTTCCTTTCTTCTTCTTCTTCTTCTTCCTTATTCCCGGATGATTCTCTCCCAGCTCCAGCTCCGGAATCTTCATTCGATCCACCATCTTCTTCACGCATTACGAGACCGTCGGATTCTTTTGCCGCGATTTTAAACGTGGAGGGATCGTCCGAGCCATCCGAAACTTTCTCCTCGGAGCCACTATTATTGTTATCGTTATCATTTGTTGGTGTTTTCGTCGTTAAAAGTAAAGACGAACTCGACGAACTTCCGTTCGACAGCAACCTGTGGTGGGTCCCAACCACGCTCCTACACACATCCTTACTCAGTGGTTTCTGCAAGAAACCCTCCGCACCAATCGACAGCGCTTTATTCTCATCTAACACTTCCCCGGTCGCTTCCAAGTGATCGCTCACCGACATGACAATTATTGGCACCTCTTTCAATTTCGGATTCTTCGATAAAATCGAACACAACTCGATGCCGTCCACCTCCGGCATCATGATGTCCGTTAGAATCAAATCAATTTTCTCGTGATAATCGTTATCTCGCAGCCGTTCTAAAGCCTGCCTCCCGTTGCTCGCGTTCGTCACCACCGCTCCGGCTTGCGTCAGCATGGACGTTATGATTAAAGACGTCGGGATGTCGTCCTCGACGAGTAAAATTCGTAATTTTTTTTCCTGCTCCTTTTCCAGTTCTTTTGTCTTTTTCTCCGTTGACTTCTTCTCGTCTTTGTCTTCTCCTTCTTCTTCTTCGACGCCGACTTTCGTCTCCTTTTCCCTCAAATCCGTCGTCTCGATGCCATCGTTGATCTCCTCTTTCTTTTCGTTCGAATCGTCGTCGATTACCTTCGTCGTCGCCGTCGTCCTTGTCTTCTTCTTCTTCTTCTCATCCGAGAACGACGTGTCGTCTCTTCGTTTTCCAATTCGCTCTTCTGGCGTTTTCGCGCGCTGCTGGTATTGGACGGTATTCGCACCGCGCTTTTTACTCGTCGCCGACGCCGACGCGGTGCCAACAACAGATCTCGCGCCGTCGTTAGGAGCGCTCCTCGTCCTCGTCGATCGCCTCATTTTTATCTCTTTTCTCTCTCTCTCTCTGCGCGCGCGTGTTCGTTTCTTAGTAGTGCACTAATCTCGTAACGCGTGGAGATATTTTTGAGATCTTTCGAAAACTTGCGTCTGTGAGTGCGAGATGACGCGGACACGTGCTGATGGGCAGATAAATGTGCACTTTTTTCAAAAACCTTCGTTTAGATTTTTTTGTTTTTGTTTTTGTGTGTCGCCAAACACACGGAAGGATCGTTGCGTGTGGTGAAAGTATATTCATGGTGTTCTGTCTTATTATTCTTTCGTGTGATTAAAAAGTACTGGTACAACTCGTTCTTCTTCTTCTTCTTCTTCTTCTTCTTCTCATTCGTCTGGCAACTCTCAACGTCACAAGTTCGCGTCTCTCATGTGCGCCTTCAATTTTTCGAGCAAATGTTCGGTCTCGACTTTGGACACCAACAAGTTCAAGCTCGTTTTGCCTTTCCAACACGTGATTGCAAACTCGGATCGAGTGGCGTTGAGTTTTTGGACGTCTTCGTCTCGGAGTAAACACACTAAGGAACCTTGAGAGCAGCTTTCGACTTGTTTTCGAGTTTCCGGATCGGTGAAGCTCGGTCGCGGCGTGAATTTGGAACCTTCCGGTACCGGTTCGTTTTCGACGAGCGCTAAACCTCTCAGTTTGAGGATTTGGAGGAGTTCGGGGATGGTTATCGTGATGGCTTGTTTTGTCATGAACGGTAAGGTGAGGAATAAACCATCTTGGTTTAGTCGATAGTTGCACGCGCTGAGAACTTTCGAATCGGCCCCAAAGTAAGAGTCTTTCTCATCGGTTAAGTTTTGTCGTTCAAAAACTTTTAAACCGATGGCGGTAATGCGCAAACTTTCCCTCGTATCCGCGGCGATGTACTGTCGCAAATTTGGCGTGACGTAATACACGCGCTTTGGTTTACTGCCTTCCGCTGTTCTCGTGACGCAGTTTTTCTCGATTTGAAGCGAGTGTAAGCCGTACTTTTCGTTGATTGGATCGACGACGTCCGGAGAATTTACCGGCGCGACGCCGTCGAACCCTTTCCTGCCCGGTCTCGTTTGGTCTTGACCGTGCGCGTTGACAAAGAGTAACGTGCCGTCTTGCGGGTCGCGAGTGTACTTCTTCTTCGGCGGTTTCGGCTGCTCTACGGTTAATGAGACCGAAACGTTTTCTCCCGACGGGTACTCAAAATGGCACTTCACTTCCGCCATGCCTAAACCTTTGAATTGCGAAAATTCTCTCGTTTTATTCGAAAACTTTTTACCCTCCGGGCCGTTTGCCTCGTTTTCAATTTGCGTCTCAATCTCCGGGTCCAATTCTCTCACTTTATCGAAAACGGCGACAAAGAAACCACCGGTATCGGAGTGGTGCGGTAAGATTCGCACGCAATTTTCAATCGGGATTGTATCTAAAAACTCTTTATCTGGAAACATGGAGCTCTGAACGACTTTTTCGCGGTTCTCGTGAGCTTCCTCCACCGAATTCCATCGACGATTCGATTTGCCCCAAACTTGCCAATCTCTCAATCCGTTAGATCGTTTCAAGTTCGGGAGCTCGTTGCTTACGTCTACCAACGTCAACGCCCCGTTCGTCGCTTTCATCAGAGACATCACCACGGCTTCGTTTTCAATCGGGTTCAACGAACACGTGGAATACACCATCCTTCCGCCAACTTTCAAAATCTGCGCAGCTCTCTTTGCAATTTTGATTTGAAGAGAGTGCAAACCGTTACCAAAGCCACCGTGCCATCGAGCCCAAATATCAGGCGCTTTTCGCATCGTGCCGTCTCCGCTGCACGGCACGTCGCACAAGATGGAATCAAACTTAAAATCATCCTGAGCGTTCCCGGGTTCTCCTTTAATCACCGGAAAATTCTGCCCCTCGTGGTTCGTCACCAACAAACACGGCGAGTTCGCTCTTTTCGTTTGGTGCGTCAACAAATTACAGCGCTTCAAGTCGGCGTCGTTGGCGACGACAAACCCAGTTGGCATCTTAGCGGACAATTGCGCCGCTTTTCCTCCGTCTTTCGCGTCGGCGTGAAAGCTACCGAAGCTTGGGTCGTAGCTTTCAAAATCCCTATGCAACGCCTCTAATACTTGAAACGTTTTCGATCCAGGCGCGGCGCACATGTCCAAAACCTTATGATGCGGTTCAACCTTCAAAAATTGCGTCGGTATCATCGACACGACTTCTTGCCTCGTGATGGAACCAAACTCTTGCCCGGATTTGAGAAACTCGTGCAGCGACTTCAACTGCGGCACGGACCTCAACTGCAACCGAGAGTAACTAAACTGCCACGCCCCAAAGTCTGGGTACCACTCCACGCAAGTTGGCGGTTTGATATCTTCCAACCCTGCTCCGGATAACGTCGCGAACTCGTTTTTCACGCGTTGTTTGATGCGCGCCGCAAAGTTCCCGACGCCGTTGATTCTAAAACTCGACGGTAAATCCGTCTTCAAAACTTTCATCAATTCCGCGAAATCTTCGTCGGATGTGCATATCTTTTGCGCTTTATAGTAGGCTTCAAAGTGCTCGTTCTCGCGGATGTATTCGGTCGCGCCGTATTTGCCTTCGCCGTTCTTTCTGTTTTTGTTTCCTCCGCCGCGGCCGCCTCTGTTCGTTGAAGAAGGTCGTTTCCCTTTCGGTTCTTTGTCCCAAGAGTTTGGGCGATTGGATTTCTTAAAGTCGCGCTTTTGTATCCTTTTATTGTTGTTGTTATTATCGTTGTTAGGGTTCGACTTGCGCTTATTGTTGTTGACTCCCATTTTTGGTATCGCTTTGTTTTAACGTGGGTCTTATATGCGCTCCCGCGCGTGTTTTAAAACTGTGCGCTTTAAGTGGCGAATTCGCCGCCAGCCGCCAGAGACGAGAAGAAAAAATACGACAGTGCAGAAAACAGGAAAAAATACCACGGTGCAGAGGCGTTCTTATTCTTCTTTTACATTTTACAAATACCCACCCGCGGTGAACATCCCGCAGACGAGCACGCTGACGACACTACCAAAGGCGATGCCAGCGGAGAGCATGGTGCCGAGGAACGCGCCCTCTTCGCTCTTCTTCGCGGCGTCTCGTTCTCGTTCTTCTTCGCTCGAGCCGTTTGATGGAGCAGGCGGGTTTTCTATTTCTATTTCTTCGTTCTCGAAAACTTCGTCTTCTGACCCTTCGCGCGTCGTGGAATGGGGGCTGGAGGAAGAAGAAGGAGAGAGCGTTTGCGGTCCGAGCGCCATGCTGCACGCGGCGTTGAAACCGTTTGTGAATCCTAAGAAGAAGACGAGCAGGATCGGAAACACATCGAAGGAGAAGACTCGAGGGACTCGCCAGCCAGATCGATCCACGTTGCACGAAGCGAGCAAAGGAACGAATACTATCCTATACAGACTTCGACGGAACGCGACTTGACCAGAAACATTCTGTAATCCTCGACTGTGCGCGTAAGAGGAACCTTCGAAGACGCGTCCGGCGAGGTCGCCGAGGTTGAAGAGGAGGAAGAGGAAGGAGGTCCAGTAATCGCCAGCGCTCGTGGCGCTATTATCATCTCCATTGTCTCTATTTTTGCTACTCATTTCCCCGCGAGTGATAATGGACGATGTGATTGCCGGGAATGCGGTGAGTGTGACTGTAAATGTGAGAAATATGGCGAAACGAAAGAGCCACGTCTCTTTTTGAATCGGAGGCTGGGCATCCGCGATAAAAACTTCGGCATGTTCCAATGGTTCTTCTATTGCGTTCGAAGAAGACGATACCGCAGATGCACCCATGAGTTGTTCGTTTGACATTTCTCCTGCGTCGGTGCTTTCCGAATCGTTACCGGAACGTAATGCATTATTTGATGCCTTCTTCTCTTCCTCTTCCACGGCTTCCTCGAGTACAGCGACTGGAACGTATTGCCGCCTCCTAGTGATGTTCCCACTATTAATGCTACTGTTGTCGTCGCTGCCCAGATTCGACAAAGTCCTATTATTTTCTTTCTTCATCTCCAAAACTAATTCTCTGCCACCTTTCGCGCACAGTAAACACGCTAATCCGCTCAAACCAAAATACAGAGCCGCGAAATTGAACCCGCTACACGTCAACGCCACGAAACTTGCAAGCACTCCGCTCAACGCTTGCCCACTCACAACCGCCGTGGAAAACTTCCTCTCTCGAGTCGCGGCTAGCGCGAACGATCCAGACTGCACCAAACCGGTGAAAACACCGAACAAAACTAGATTAAACGTCGCGAAAGAGACGACAAATGTACCCTTTACGTGTTCATCCAACGCGAGTAACGCCGTGGCAAAAAAACACGCCGCGCACGCCAAAAGTGGGTACGTCGTCAAGCGATCGTATAACTTACTCTTCTCATAGTCCTCCTTATCACTAGTCGCAGCGGTATCAAATACCCGCATCCGATTCATCGCGATTAACGTCGCCAAGTTTGCCATCGTGTATGAAAAACTGAACGCATTTTCAAACGAATCCTTCGTAAACGTAAACCATCCTTCTCCGACATCACCATCGTCACCGCCATCGTGTCTGAGTAAAGTCATGTCGAAATACTTCTTCGCGGTGATGAACACGTTGAACGGAAGCAACGTGCCGACGCCGAGAAGGAAAAATCGAAGGAGATTTTTATCCTTTTTTATCGAGGTGGTTAAAAAAACGAGCGTCATGTTGGTTGCAGGCGGCCGCTTCTCTCTCTCCGTCTCTCTGAACGCTTCTTAAATAACCATCGCCCACGCGCGGCTTTCTGTTTCTGTTCTTTCTTCGCCTCTTTTGGGGAATTCAAGTCTCTCTTTCTCTCTTTCTCTTTCTCGCTTTATGTGAGCGTGTCCTTTCGAATCGAGTGAGAAAAAATGAAGCATACGAGAGAGAAAATCTTGCTCTAAGCGCTCTGAGTAGTTACTCTTCAGTAGTGGCCGCAGTCCGTATAACACATATACAATCTTTTTATCTACAATTGTACCAATGTATCAGTAATATCTTATCTATCTATCTATCTATCTATCTATCTATCTATCCATTTCAAATGTATGTTTCTCGAACGCCGTGCATTGTCGCTATGCTCTGACTAAACGAAGACGCTCTGGTGCCTATGAAACCTTTCATCAATAAGCACGCAGCTTTATCGACAAATATATCGTGCGTATGCTTTTCTCCGTCGTGATGAACCGTGTGAGGGGTTAACCCGCGCGCGGAGAGTTCGGATTTTAACTTTTCCAATCGCTCCTTGTCTTCTTCACTTTTTGGGTCATTGGTGATAATCAACACGTCGGTCAAGTTGCCGTGCTTTTCCGCTTTTTCGAACATCCTTTTTGCACCTTCGACCGGGTCAACGACGAACGGGTCGCCTTTGCCGACGAAGTCTTCTTGACGCCAGTGCGCGCACAATGTTTTTTCCGGGTCTACCGGGTGATCCGCGTTGTATTTCTTGATTGACTCTCGCGCTTCATTGAAAATTTTCTCCTTTAACCGCGGTGGATCGCAACTTTTAAACAGCCCTGGCCACTCTTTGAATTTCTCGTCATGCGGACGCCAATCGAACACACCAGCGAAGTAGACGTACTCGTACCCTTTCTGTTCGATCTCATCTTTATTCAATTGATCTTGGGTGATCACGCTATCGAATTCGAGCTTGGGCGTAAATTGCTTGCCCTCCCGATCGCATTTCCCGTCGCCAAATTGGACGCACAAGATTTTCTTTTGCGACGCGTCTTCAGCCGTGGCGACCAACTGTTGATGATGCGACGGATTTGACTCTTTTTCCGTGCTCTCTTCTACGTTCTCTCCGTTGTTGTTACGGTCACTAGTGCCGAAAAATCGTTCCGCGATGGACAAGCCGTGCGCGTTGACGTTGTGATCCCACGATGCCACTTCAAACGTATTTGAACTTTCTTCTTTTTTACAGTGATTAAGTGTATCTGGAACCATATAATCTAATAAATCAACATCCGCGTCGGAGTGGAACAAGTGATCGCACGTTGGAATGACCATTTTCTTCGCGTTTAACCGGTCCGCGATCCATCTTCCTTTATCCAGCACAAACTCGCAGTTCGATTCCCCTCCGGCAACACCAAAGAACACAGTCAATCCTCCCTCAGAAGACGACGACGACGACGACGACGACGACGACGACGACGTTGTTTTCTCATCTACACTACTACCATCTCTACTTCCATCACTCTTTCTCTTCTCTTCTTCTTTCTCAAACTTCTCCGCCTCTTCTTCGTACTCTTTCCCAAACTCGGTCAACCGTTTTCGATCCAGCGCTCGCGTTCGAAACTGTTCCATCGCGTTGACGTACGCGCGTTCTTTCTCCTCTAAACGTTCCAACGATTGATCTTTCTCTTCGATAGCTGCCGTATGCTTCTCTCGATACCGGCGAATATGTTCTCGTGCGCGCGCGAACAAAGGCACGAGCGTTTTCTTCTTTTCGTTCTCATCAACCAACTGAAATTCCGAATCCACGCTTCTCAACAACAGGTGTCTTCGCGAGTATTTGTAGTCGTGGTACCGATCGCGCGAAGAAGCGCGGAGAGGAAACCAGCGCTCCACACCTATCGCCGCGTCTTCGCTCTTCTCTTCCTTCTCGGCGACGGCAGCTACTCCTGACCCCGAGAAGCACGACAGCAGCGCAACTATCGTCGCGTTGAGCACCTTTCTCAGAGAGGCGTTCGAGGCGAAGAGAATCCCTTTTCTCATCCGTTTTTTAGGGGCCACGGGGACACGAAAACGCGGAGAGAATCACACCTCCTCCCGAAACTTACTTCTTCCGTCGCTGCTACCACTTCTTCTCCTTTCGAGCTGGTACCGGTGCGAATGTGCCGACGATGAATGCGCTCGTTTCTCGCGCGCAGTGAAGGGGACGAAGGGGAATATGATGGAGAGCTTTCTTTTCGTTTCGTTTAGGGTTTACTCGAGGAAGCAAATACAAACTCCTTTTCGGGAAAGAAGCGGATGTCGTCGTCGCGCGCGATACAACCTCACGCGCAAACACGCACAAACTCTCGAAAAAAAAAGGAATAAAATCATGCTTTGCGCGCCGTCGTCGAGATTTATCCTCGCTTCTTCTTCTTCGTCATCATCCGCCGGTCGACCGTCGGCGTCTTCTCGAACGACGATGTTGGCTTCCTCGTCGTCTTCCTCGTTTGCAAAGTCGAGATCCACCGTGACGACGACGACGACGACAAGTTTGCACGCCTCTCTCAACACTAAGAATACCAGGATTATCACTAACGCAACGAATAACGCATCGAGAACGCACCGACGAAACGTGCTCCAACCTCCGAGAGCGACTCGAGACGAAGGCGACGACGTTCCGTTCGGATACACGCGGTTAGACGTGCTTCTCATCGGAGGAGGGGTCACTGGTTTAGGGTTTGCAGCGTATTACGGTTTGCAAGAGTTTGCCGGGTTCGACGCGCAGTGGGCCGGGAACGTCGTGCAGTTGACGTTCGTCATGTTGCTCACGCTGTTGTGGGTTGGGAGTTACATTCAGAGAGTGTTTAATAAAGACATGACGTACGGGAAGCAATTGAAGGAGTACGAAGAGGCGGTGATGCAGAAGAGATTGGAAGAGATGCCGGAATCGGAGTTGATGGCGTTGATGGAAGAGAGCGAGAAAGCAAAGAACGAAAATTAATACCAGTATAAATATTGCAATATTATTATCATCACAAACGTTTCCAACATCATCATCGTCGTCGTCATCGTCAGAGCCTTTCGTCCACATCCCGTTTCTCGTTGACCATTTTTTTACCTTTTGCGACGTCCAGTCGCAAAACGAAAAACGCCGGAATGATTGTCATGCAAAGAATGTACCAGAACGAACGCCGCAAGTTGCCGCTGCTGTTGGCCATTATGGATATGACCAACGGGCCAACCCAAGAACTTCCTTTATCCGTCAATTCGAAAAAACTGAAGAACTCGCTCTCTCGGTGCGGCGGTATTAATTCGCAAAACAACGTTCGCGAAAAGGATTGAATGGCGCCTAGATTTAATCCGAACCAAATGGCCAGAAAGTACGCTTCCCACGAGTTTCTGAACCCAATTGTCGAGGACAGGTAACCTAATAACCCCCATATGGGTAAAATTGAGATTGAGAATAACGCGGAAACTACCATCGCTTGATTCGAGGCGTTCAATTTGCGCTTGATGAAGAGAAAGACGAAGTTCCCAACCGCGGCAGATAAAGGCGCCAATAACGCAATCAAGAACAAACCAGTCGTCCCGGTGCACATGTCTCTCTGCGCGTATAAAACACCCAAACCTGCGATGGTTGAAAAACCATCAGTGTACGCGAAATATAGAATCAGAAACGAAAAGGTGACCGGAAACTTAGATTTCGCCTCTGAGATGGTTTTCGCGAATCTCCCCAAAGAGTCTTTCATTTTCGCGAGTTCGGATGACGACGTTTGATTCTCTTGTTCAGTATCCACCTCGTCGTCGCCGTCGTCTCGTAACTTTTCGCAAAAGTACACGCCGAAACCTAACCACCAGACGCCCGCCAACACGATGCACCATCGAAACGCAGAAGACGCTTTGTTATCGCTCGCATCTTCGTCAGAGCCGCCAGAAAGAAACAAAACGACCAGCGATAACAGTAAGCCAAAAACACCGCTTAAATAACCCGCCGCGTATCCTTTTGTGCTCAGTTCGTTTTCGTAATCGTGATCTTCCTCCTTCCCTTCCGATAAAATAGCTTCGCTTTCTTTCGCTAAAATTGGTAAATAGCTATTATAGAAGATTACGCTAAGACCGTACATTGTGTTACTGAACACCGCTAAAATCGCCGCTACCACGTGCTTATACTTCGCGTGCCGTTCGCTGAACGCCGCGAACACGAGCAAACTCGCGCCTCCTAAAACTGTCGTCATCCTCAAGCCCTTCTTTCGGTACCCGGTATCGCCTCTCGCGCCATACAGCGCGAACACGAGCAACTGCGAGATGCAACTGAAACTGATAATCACAAACGCGAACGAAGACGGACGAAACCCCCCGGAAACGCGGACGACTTCCAAGTCTTCGCAGTTTTCTCGGTTCAATCCTGGACCTGTTTTGTTCAGAGAAGAGAGAGAGAGAGAAAAAGAAGAACATGAGTATCTCGCACAAAAATATCTTTCTCGCAAAGAAGAGTGAACATTTAAAAAACAAAAGCAGTTTCATCGCGTATTCAAATCAAACGCGAACGACAAAATACACCGCGCGCAATCTCGCAAAACGCTCGGCGAGTGCGCTTCTATCGTCGCGCACCGGAACACAGCAAATCCCCTTCTCCCACTCGGCACTCTAAACATTTCTCGCTGTACGCTTCCTCCAACTTATCGCACATCTTCGGCTTCGATTTCCCTTCCCACGCTTCGGCTTCCGCGTAAGCGTTCAACACCAAGGGGAGAAAAGTAGCGATGGCGACGGTCGCGTAGCAACTGTTCGCGAAATCGTAGCCAATCCACGCTTTTCTCTCTCTGATGAGAGAAGAAGCCTTTGTTGTTGTTTCTTCGCGTTGTTCTTTCATATTTGTTTTTCAAAAAGAGAGTCGTACTTCTAACGACTTTTATTTACAAAAAGAGCTCCTCCTTTGCGGGATGAAGCATGAAGGCATGAAGCATGAAGGATTGAAGGTGCGAGTATGTCGGTATGCATCTCTCTCTCTAAAGAATATACACACAAATACAGTCTATCATTAAAACGGCTACGTGCACGCTACATCTTTCTATCTCTTTCTCTATTTCGATTAAACTCTTTTCGAAACTAAGACAAACCCGTTTCGGTCCAAAAAAGGATACTCGCCTACCCAAACGTCCAACTCGGGGACGTACGCCTCGCGAATGGCAACAAAGTTTCGGAACAGATCGTCGTCCGAGGAAACTAATAATTCACACGCGTCTCCTATTTGTACGTCATCGTATCTGCGCTCGTTTGGTATGCGAAAAGAGACTTCGAAAGAGGAGATCGGGTCGATGAAATCAATCAGGAGCATCTCGCTGGTCGCTTTTCGACGATTTCCTCGAGACGATTTCTTTCTTCGAGCGGTATCGAAAGTATTCTCTAACACTTCGACGACTTCGATGTCTTTCACTTCCGCTCTCCATAAACCGACGAATTCGCCCGCGCGCGCCGCGGCGTTCCGTCTCGCTGCGAGAGCGACGGGCGCCCACAAAAAGAAAGTTGCAAATGGCACTTGCAACGCAGTCCCGATTTCAAAATCGTTAATAGTCGAGCACAAAACGACGCCGAGCAATGAAATAGCGACGCGTTGCACCGCAGCGTCCGTGGTACCCCAAAAGTAACCGTACTGGTTCGAAGTCGCGGCTATGGGGAGGCATTTTTGGACTTCGCCATTGGTGAGTAAAGTCACATTCGGAAGCGGAAGCGCTGCGCTGTTGTTGTTGTTCTTCTTCTTCTTTCCGGCTCCTTGTGCTCTGCTAAAAGAGTACGAAGACCGTCTCGGTCGTCCTTCTCTTTCTCGCTGTTCGTAGTATCCGCTTGAATCTCTGGCGTCGCCATCGTCTGTTCCTCTCCTTCGTCTATTTCTTCTTTCCTCGTCGTAGTCAATATCATCCACCCTTCGTCGTTGAGAATCAAATCCCCTCGCATTCTTTCCCACACTTGCTCGAGGATAAGAAGAAGAAGAAGAAGAAGAAGAAGAGGAAGACGCGAATCTTCCTAAATCGTCTCTCTCAAACCCATCTTTTTCATAGTCTCCGTAGAAAGAAGGAGAGTTAGGGGAAGTGTCGTTCGTAAATCGCGCTCTGTCCTCGTAGTCGTCGTCGACGAATCCGTTGTCGTTGTTTTTCCCAACCGCAAAATTGGACAACTTTCTACTCGTCATGAAACGACTCGCATCATCGCGATGCCCCGTCGTTGGACGACGCAAAGCGCCAAAGCGTCTCTGGTGTTGTATTTTCCATCCGTTTTGCTTCGAAGAATGAACCGCAGCGTTGGTGCTTTTGAGCACTGGCGAAGAGAACATGAGCGGTAAAGAGCCGTCAAAAAACTGAAGAATTTAGAGAGAAAATACGAAAAAGTAAGCCAAAAGAGGTGATTTGTTCTTCTTATTGTTCTTCTATGGTGGTTTTGTTTGTTTTTTCATTAGCATGATATGTGTTCAATGTATACGGCGTCTCTCGCGCTCTTTCCTTCGCGCTGAGTAGTCTCTTTTTCCTCTTCTTCTTTTTAATCCGTGATGGTTATTGTCGTCTTTGAAGTTGTTTTCTCTGCCACTGCTGGCCGTGGCAGTACCATTCTCGTTTCGGTCGTCGTCGCCGACAACGGGAGCGATGCGGTCACTTTCTTCGTCTCTACTTGTTCTAATTTTCCCTTCTTGTATTTGTCTTTGGGGGACGATGCTGGTGGCTTCTTCGCGATGGTATTGCCGCGAGAGGGCTTCTTTTTTGCGTATTGCTGTTTCTGCACCACCTGCGCGCACGGCAAGTGATACCCGCACTCTTTAATCGACCAAACGTAGATGACGTCAATTTTGCGACCTTTTTTGAAGTATTCGTACTTGCCTTTAGAGTTTTGTACGATGTATTTGATCAACACTTCATCTTTAGACTCGATGGCGTCAGATTTTGGATTGCTTTTGGCCGCTTTCTTCAATCGAACGATTTCTCCCCACCACGGGTCGTCAGGATCGCCCGAGTCTATTTCGACAAACATACCTGGAACCAAGTGTTCGAGTTCGATTTTACCCGTGATTACTTCTTCTTCTTCTTCTTCTTCTTCTTTTTCTTTTACATCTTTCTTTTGGTTTTGTGTCTTCTTTGAGGTCTTCGGCTCCGGCTTCGTATTCAAGTTGTGCCTTTCTTGTTCTTTCGCCTTTTCTTCGATCAAGAGCCCCGCTATGTAACTCTCCGAATCGAAAGTACCATTCAGTTGTAATTTGAGATTCTTGAGTCTTCTGCCCCGAATTTCTAGAAGTTCTTGCTTTAACTCGTGTTCAAGAGGATTGAGAGGATAGGAATAACTCATTTGTCGTCGTAACGCTCTTCTTGCTATCAGCTCCCGCTCCGCCGATTCCAAGCTCGCACTTTCCTCTATCACGCATTGGATCAATAAGTACAACGCGCTCCTGTAGTTTTGTAAGTTTATAGGGGCGGATAAATCTTTAGCGTTGAACGCGTTTGCCATCCTTACCGTCTCTTGTTGTCCTTTGCTTAGTCCCAGGCCTATTTTTTTTGTGGGACACGTACATTTACGCTTTATATTTTTCACCAGTCGCGTCATCTCCTCCCTCTCCTTGTCTTCATCCGCTTCGATGATTTTGACATAATCGTCGTTGTTCAGTTCTACCTTTTCTTCCTCCTTTTCCGTGACTTCCTTCTTTTTCTTCTTCGGATCTTCCTTTTCCGCCCACTCATCGTACATCGGGAACGCCTTCTCTTCCCCTTGAACCGGTGAAGGCCACCTCCTCGTCGCTTGCTTCGCGGCGTCTCTGAACACCGCGTCTTCTACCAACGCTTTTCGCAAACCCGGTGCGTTTTCTTTTTCCTTGATCTTTTCTCCTACTTTTCGTTCCCCGTCATTGCTACGACTCTTACCGATACCGAACGATTCCTCCCTAAAATTTCTCACAATCTTACGAAACGAGCGCAGCCAATTCACCCTCTGTTCCAAACTCCACCGTCGATCGAATCTCGCCTTCGCGTGCAACTCTCTCTCGTAAACGTCCTCCTCGTACTCGTCCGAATTCATCGTTTCCAGTGGGTCCCGATTATACTTGCTCCAACTAATATTGTTATAATTGTTGTTGTTTCCATCGTTTTCAAAACTCGAGGAACTGTTCTCGCGGTGCACTTTCTTCCACGCTACTCCAAACACGATGCGATTAATGACCTCTTTCGAAAACTTCGCGCAGTTTTCGCGCGCCTTTCTCAGCGCCTTTGCATCCTCCTCGTCGTCGTCTTCATCTTCCGAGCACTCGCTTAATGAGCCGTTCTCACTCTCCTCTTCGTTCACGCTCGCCATCTCCCATGCCCGTCCCGGAACCGCTATGAACAGTCGTCCTGGCATGCCCATGTCCTCATCCTCTTCCTTCTCATCATCACTATTGGATGCCTTGCGATCGTAATACGCATCCACCAAATGTTTCCAGCTCAATCGAACGGTTTCCCATCGAAAATCGTGCGTCTTTCTTCGAATTTTTTCCTCTTTCTTCCTAGGGGATTCGTCGACTAAAATCTCAGCCTTCTTCTTCGATTCGTATTCGAACGATTCATCGCGAATGTTCTCGTCGTTTTCCCCGTCCTCGTCCTCGTCCTCGTGCGAAAAAGAAGACTCTCCAAATCCTCCTCCGCCCGTGGAAAAGTGATGATGTAAATGAGGATGAGGATGCAAGTTCGATTCCGCGTTTTTCCGCGCGACAAAGAACCGCTTTTTCTTCTTCGCGAGCGTCAAATTCGACTCTTTCACGCCGCGTTTCCTCTTCTTCGCATCGGAATAATGTTGGCGCGCCGCGCGCATGAAGTTAATATATCTTGCGTTCGCGTGGGAGAGGGCTGGTGGTGATGCGCTGATATATGTTTGTTTGTATTGAACCCGGTCGCGTTCGTTCGTGTTGTTTCTGAAGATGATTTTGAACCGGAAAAAGATCCAAAGAGAGAGAAAAAAGAAAATTTTGGCTCGAAGCAAATAAATATGTGCACACCAGAGAGAGAAACTTTTACGTACGACGCGAGAGCGGTGAATGATGATGATGATGATGATGATGATGATGTTTTATACCATATAAACTGAGATTATAAACAAATAATATATACAATAGCAAAAAGCGAAGAAGAAACGTTTGGTATGTGGCACGGCATACACCACTTCTTCTTCTTCTTCTTCTTCTTCTTCTTCAGTTTTTTCATAATATATTTAGACGTCGACGGAGTTGTACTTCTTCGCCGAAAAAGAGGACTTCTCGGCGGTCAAGAGAGAGTCTACCTTTGCGGCGTTTCGTCGGTACGTGCGAACGCCGAGCGCGGCAAAACCGGCGCAGGCGGAGAGTAAGACGCCGTATTTCAAGGAATCCGGGCGCAAAAACGACAGTTTTTGCTCTTCTTCGAAAGAAGACTTGCGCGATGAAAGGGTCTGGACTCTGTTGCCGAGACGAGACGAAAGCGTGGTACTGCTGAACACATCAGAAGGGCAGTTCGAAGGCTCCACGGCGCAGACAGAATCGCAGGATCCCCACGTGTAGAACTCATCGCCTTTGTAATATCGGTTGCGCGACTTTGCGCCATTCCCAAAAATTGTCTCTTGCGTGCAAGAATCCATCGCTGCAATAATATCGCCATCTGGACATTTCTCGGCGTCGCCTTCGCATCCAATGTCGGATACGGCCGACAACTCGTTGTCTGGATCCAACTTGTCATACAAATAGAAGCCAAACTCCTCGCCATCAGCTGGCTTGAAGTCAACGGCGAAGGTTCCGCAATACACCTCGGTCATCTCCATGCCTTTGTTCCATTTGAAATCGGGGTCCATGGACTTCGTGATGAGCTTAGCCCCGACGCGATCGGAAAACGTCTCTCCAGTCGAAAAAGTTAACCTCGAAAGCGGCGAACAACCCGTAGACAGAATCATGTGGCCTTTGAATGGATCAAGGAGTTTTTCTTTTTTCTCCTTTTCCGCCTCTTCTGAGCTCGGAAGGACGCAATCGTAATTTACCGTCAAGTATTTATAAGTACCCCAGCACGGGTCGCCAAAAACACCATTCGAAGCCGCGACTGAGCACGACTCAAGGCCTTCGCACTGACTTCCAACGACGGCGAAAGAGTCTTGGCACTGCTGATTTTTTCCGGACCCGCAGTACTTGCCGTCTCGAGCCGCGCACGTAGTGTTCCTCCCGGTGCCGCATACCCCGTTCTTCAAGCGACCGTAAGTCGCACTGTTGATCTTAGCAACAGTACCAAACCCGCACTGAATATTGAGCGTGCTGTGTTCGCACACGGTGACTTCTTTATTGCTCTCCACGTTGGCTTTTGCCTGCGCGAGTGCGGCTTTCGCCTCCGCGTCGGCATCGGCGATGCTCTTGTCTTCTTCGGCGCTCGGATCGACGCAGTTGTACGAGATATTGAGATATTTGTAAGTTCCCCAACACGGATCTCCAAAGTACCCGTTTTTTGCTTGCACGCTGCAACTGTTCTCGCCTTCGCACTTGCCGTCAATTTTAGCTTTTTGCGCTTCGTATTGACCGCTTTTCGAGAACGGACAGTTCCTGTTACTCGTCGCCGAGTGAGGACAGACGACCGGTGCACCCGTCACGTGCGCGGCTTCGGTGCGTCCGTAAAAACCATCGACGACGTTGATGACCTCCCCGGCTGGACACGTAATCTTGCCGGTTTTTCCTTCGCACGATATGCTCTGTTCGAGCGCGGAAACGAACGAGGCACCACCACCACCGACGACGGCGAGCGAGACCGCCAACACTTTGAACGCCGTCGCGGAAGAAGAAGAAGAGCTTCGCATCTTCATCTCGCAAAAGTCTTGAGCGTCGTTGTGGCGCATTTTTTTCAAAGGAAACGAGCGTTGCTTTATCTTTTTGTCGACGCGCGATCGATCGATATCGATCGAGTGGTGTTTCACTGAAAGTTTTCCGCGCGCGCGCTCGTAAAGGAATGAAGAAAGTTGTTCGCAGGAAATTATTTATCCGCTTTATAGTGTTCAAACCCTAAATCATTTTTTTTTCCGGCGCCCACCAAACCCAAAAAAAGAAAAACACATCGTGGGGAAACATCAAACGAGAGAGAAGAAGATGAGAGGAAGGCCCCACCGCGAAGCGCGTCGTCTTCTCGCTCAAAGATCGATGCGTTGTAGAGGCACAATGATGGAATCACTGCTCGACGCGACGAAGAACACCACGCGTCTTCGCGTATTTTTTGATGATTATTATCGTCGCCACGGTTGGAGATTCCAATCCAATTTTTCCCCTCGTCATCATCGTCCTCCTCCTCCCAAAGACAGAATTGATACTAACGAACTCGTGCTCTCAAAGACGCGCCGGTTCACGCGAGAAGACGTGAACGCGTTTGCGAAGATAACCGGGGATTCGAATCCGATTCATTTAGACGATGGTGCCAAAAAAGAGGAGAAGAAGATCGTGCACGGCGCGCTGTTGCTCTCCATGTTCCCGGCGTTAGTTGGAAGCACGTTTCCAGGGGCGAAATACCTCTCGCAGACGGCAAAGTTTCGGAGCGAGTGCGAGGTGGACGGCAGAGTGACGGCGACGGTGAGGAAAATTAGGGAGACGAGAGGTGGGAAGATTGTGGAGTTTGAGACCATCGCGAGATGCGCGGAGGACGACGAGAAGATTTACGTGGACGGGGTAGCGCTCGCAAAGATAGAATAGAATGTTTAGAAGAGACTGTACATTATCGCGCGTATCATTATTTATTATCAATACTTAAAAACTATTTTATCGTTTGGAAGCCGGTGGTGGTCGTAATCCAGAGAACATTGAATCTAAGTGCGCGGTTTGTTTTGCTCCGGGTTCTCTGCTGCTGTTTGCAGCGGCGGCGCGAGCGGTGGCTTGTTTCAATCGTTCCTTGGATTGAGCCCATCGCTCGTCTCGGTTCGAAGACGGAGAAGACGACGATCCCACGCCGGTTCCCGAGAGTAAATTGACGCTCTCTAAGTTTCTTCCGCCTGCACCACCTCCTAACCTGTTCTCGTCGTCGTCGATGCTGATTTGTTCTTCTTCCAAGTTTCTGGTAAAAGAGGAGAAATTTTTACTTCCTCGCGCTCTCGCGTTGCTCGGCGACGGTTCGTCGAAGTAATATTCCGGACTGGCGCACCCCAATCGACCACCTTCGATAATCTCTGCGCGTTCGCGATCGACTATGGATCTTCCGAGACTATCGTCTTCCATCTCTTCGTCTTTAGCGGATGCGAAGTGAAACGCGTTTTGGTCGCCAATCATGTTCGAGCCGAACCCGTCCGAGCCGATTGAAGTTCGATGGTGCAAACTGCTTCGACCGCTCGAGCCTCCTCGTAATCGAGCGGGGCAGCAACAACACAAAATTTTCCACCCGTAACTGGCAATGCCATCGAACGCATCAAAGGCAATCAGGGCGCAATAAATGGCTAAAAATCCAGGAACGATCGTGTTGAATCTCTGCGCCGCTTCCGGAATGTGCTCGGCCATTTTCTTCGCGAACGTCGTCGGAGGCACCGATGGGCGAGACAACACCGGTAACAGCGCCAAGAAGTTATACGCCAACGGTGCGGAGTATCTGCACACCAAAGACGCGTTGAACAACAGCGATAAACTGTCCGTTCCGTACGGCACCAACGTGTAAAACGAAAACATCCCCAATCGACCGAGCGATAAGTACGCGCAAAAGCACACGTAAAATAAAGGCACGAAAATCGCCAAGTGTAAAGTCAAAGCGTTGTTCACGTTGTGTTCGACGATTACGCCGAATAAGGAGAGAGTGGCGTGCTCACCTAACGCGTCTCCGGTCCAAATTGTACTCTCGGCTAAAATAATCGCCAACGACAAAAAGCCGAAAGAGAAAGCCAAGACTTTACACGTCATCGGTTCAAACGTGCACCTGTAAAACTTTTCAATCGAGTCTCTGATGCTTCTGATTGATGACGAGGGCGACGACGCACCGCCACCGTCTCGTAAAGCAGATCCGTTCTGTAACAAATCTTGCGAGACTATCCCACCGCCCGCAGAGGGAGGTTTGATCAATCTTCCGTGCGTAGATCTGCTCGTTTGATACGTCGCTTCGGCTTGGAACGCGTCTTCCACCGCTTCCACGTACTGTGCTCGCGTTCTTCTGTACACTCGCAAAGACCGTTTTAATCGTCTTCTCAACCTCGCTAAATCTTTCTCTAAATCGTAATCGTAATCTAACATCGCGTCGTCATCGTCGTCGTCCATCATCACTCCCATGGCGTTCATTTCCCCGTATGACCCTCTTCTATTACTCCGAGTTGGTTGCATGGGCGACGATGGTCCTAATTCAGAGTTATTAATATTGGTATTACCGCTATTGCTACTTTCCACACGTAAAGTTTCCGCGTCTGGTACTTCGCTCTCGATGATCTCCATCGCCCATCTCAACTCGTGTCTTCTCGGCATCACCCTCGCCGTCGTCGCGACCGCTCTGCACACCTTCTTCAAATCTTCGTGCGCTTCTTGTAAACTCCTAGAAACGTGCGCGACTCTTTTATACGCCCTCGTCGGTCGATCGTCTAAAAACGATCTCTTATACAACGCTCTCGGCACTTCGACTAAACCGTACCCGACGAGCAAAATACCCGTCGAAATACCCCACGCGTTCGCGACGACGATGCCGTACGCGCTCAAACTCGACGCATCTAACGACCCGAAAAAGAGCAACCCAGTCGCGCCGACGAATAATATCCCAACTAACACTCCGTAGAAAATCATATTTTCTCTCAAAGCGGTCGCGCACCTCGACGCGAACGTAAAGTCTCCGCTGTCCTCGTAAATCTGATGCAACGGTAAAATCACCCACGTGAGGAAAAAAGTCGACCAGTACGTCAACCCCCACATGACTCCCATCGTCGTCGAAGCGTTCCCGGGGTCGTCGTTGCTGCCACTCTCGTCGTTATCTTCTCCGTTTTGCCCGTCGTCGTTCATTCTCGAGAGCGCGTACCCGACGTCCAACGGCACCAGCGTCAAAATAGACACGCTCAACGTCCACGAGAGAAACACTTGCATTTTCACCGAGCTCGGATTGTTTTTCGCGCTAAAATATCTCAACGTGCGCAAGACGCAGACGAGCACGAGCGACGACGCGACGAGCGCGAACGTTGCTCTCATACCTTTTTTTTGTAATGAAAATGCGCCCGTGCGTCTGTGTGCGCGTATCTGTTGTCCGATTTATGCGCGCTCAAGTCAAGTTTATGGAGGCAATTTTTCTTCTTTTCTTCCCCTCTTTGGGTTCGTTTTTTTGGGGAAAAAGAAAAATCGGAAATTTCACGCACCATAAAAGAGCAAAACTATGTTCACGACGACGACAACACCAACGGTCGTCGTCGCCGCCGTCGTCCGCGCGCGCGGCAACACCAACAGAGTTTTCTGTTCTCGACGACAGAGCGGCTCGACGACGTGCTGCTCTTTTTCTTCTTCTTTTTCTTCGGGTAAGAATGAAATCGAAGAAGAGAGAAGAAGCGCTTTTGCTTCTCGAACGCGTTATCCAAACGACGAGAACGAGAGGACGCCGAGAGGCGCGAAGAGAAGTGGGAACGTCGGGTTTTCCAGAGGTGCGATTTTGAAAACGCGCGCTTCGTCTGAAGGTCTTTCGGATTCTGGCGCGGAACCGTGGGACCCGAGCGAACACGACGGCGCGTTGGACCCGATTCGGAACGAAGTGCTCTTGCAAATCGTTCAGTCGGAACTCTCGGACGAGGAGGTGAACAAACTGGTTTGGCAATGTTTAGGGTACGAGATGGAGATAGAATTAGATCCGGAGACGTTAACCGCGACGGAGAAGTGGAAGGTATCGGATAAGGTGTTCCCGAACTGGGCGAAGCGGTTTCCGGAACCTCCCGATGTCATCGGCGTGACGAGGAAATATTACCCGGAAATCGACCAGCCGGTGAAGGAGGCGTGCGCGAGCTTGACGAGATCTGTCGCGAGTGAATACAAGAACGGCTTGAAAGAACAGCTCAGACCGTTAGGGTGGAAAGGGTTTAAAATGGAAGGGTTGACGCCGAACATGACGAGACGAGCGCAAGCGGCGAATTGGTTGGTGTATTATAGGAGCGAGTTGAGAGGAGTTCCCATCGAGGAGTTGAAAAGGAGACGGGAGGTTCGAAGACTCAAAGAGATCGAGGACGGCGAGGAGAAGAAACCGACCGGTGGGTCCGCGCAGTCGGTGGTTTGATAGATGATAATAATAATAACAACAACGTTTTAGTCTTCGAATAATACTTACGATGTAACACGCAAACAAACAAACAAAAGCGTTCTCGTTCTCGTTCTCTCCATTCTTTTTTCTCCCTCTCTCTTTTACATGCATTTTAGTACCAACAATAACAATAAAGAGGATCACATTAAGGATCGTACACGAACTCTCCGTACTCGCTAATTACCGTGACTTGACTCTTGCCGCTCTTCTCTTCCACTCGTCCGATAATTTTACTGTCGATGTTAAACTTCTTCCCGCACTCGATCAATCTATTCGCGATGCCGACCGACGGCACGTACACCTCTAACCTGTGGCCGCAGTTGAATACTTTATACATCTCCTTCCAGTCCGTATTCGAACACTCTTGGATTAATCGAAACAACGGAGGGACGTCGAACATGTCGTCTTTAATAATCTGTAACCCGTCGTCCACGAAGTGTAAAACTTTTGTTTGCGCGCCTCCCGAGCAATGCACCATGCCGTGAATTTCCTCTTTTCGTTTCTCGCCAACTTCGTCCAAAATCGCTCGAACGACCGGCGCGTACGTTCGCGTCGGTGAAAGAACTAACTTTCCAACCGTCATCCCAGTTTCTGGTTCGATATCCGTCAACTGATACTTCCCGGAATACACCAAATCTTCCGGAACCGCTGGATCGAACGTTTCCGGATACTTCTCGCCGACAGATTTCGCAAACACGTCGTGTCTGGCGCTGGTCAACCCGTTCGATCCCATCCCGCCGTTATATTCCGTCTCGTACGAAGCTTGTCCGTACGAGCTAAACCCGACGATGATATCGCCGGCTTGAATTTTATCGTTCGAAATCACGTCTTCTCTTTTCATTCTCGCGCATACGGTGGAATCGACCACCACCGTTCTCACCAAATCCCCAAGATCTGCGGTTTCCCCTCCCGTGCTCGTAATCCCGACCCCACACTCTCGCATCGTCTTCAGCACATCCTCTGTCCCTTCGATCAAATTCGTCAAAACTTCCCCAGTAATCAACCCTTTATTCCTCCCGATGGTCGACGACAACAATATGTCGTCCGCGCACCCGATGCATAACAAATCATCCGTATTCATAACCACAGAGTCTTGCGCGATGCCTCTCCACACGTTCAAATCTCCCGTCTCTTTCCAGTACGCGTACGCGAGCGAAGATTTTGTCCCCGCCCCGTCCGCGTGGACGCACGTGCAATATTCCGGATCCATCGCGATGTCCGGAACCACTTTACAAAACGCCTTGGGAAACAAACCTTTCGAGACGTTTTTTATGGCTTTGTGCACGTCTTCTTTAGACGCGGAAACGCCTCTCGCCATGTACCGCTCCTCTTTCACTCCTCCACCTTCTCCTTCCGAAGCAGCAGCTCTGGCGACGATCCTCGTCGCTCTCGACGAGGAAGAAGAAGAAGAAGAAGAAGAGGAGAAACCTCGACAACGCGCGTTCTGTCGTTGCGGCCGCCCGCGATGATGAAGTTTTCTAAAACCGCCGTCCTCGTACATATTATTATTATTATTATTATTATTCCTACTACTGATGCTGTGATTGTTATTAGCGCACCCCCCCGAAGTCGCTCTTTTCCTGGAGAGCGATGCGGACGCGGACGCGGACGCGGACGTCGTCGCAGCGGACGACGTCGAACAGCAGCACAACGCGACAGACATGCCGTTTTTGTTTTTGTTTTTCGTGCGTGTAAGTGTGTGAAATTTCAAACAAATTCTCTTTCGAGTGAAATGCTGTTTAGGGTCTCACATCTAAACCCTAAACATTTTTTGTGCTCTCGTATAGATACGCTCGACGCAACCACGTTTACTCGTCGTGAGTATTTGCCCGCACGAGACACAGAGAGACAGAGCGAATAAATAAATAAATAAGAACAACAACCGCGAATTATGATGGCATCATCTCTGTCGTTATCTACCTCTTCCCGCGTTGCTCTTCGCTCCTCTTTAAGCGCTACCGTTTCATCATCTTCTTCTTCTTCATCTTCTTCTTCTTCTTCTCGCGATGGGAAAGTGACGACGACGAACGCGCTTCGACGTCGTCCTCGTTCGACGACGAGGAGAATGGCGAGTGCTTCTTCGGAGGGCAACGAAGCGACGTTCACGACCACTATTGGTGGCAGCAGTAATGATAACGATAAGGGAGAGAAAGAAACGTTCACGGTGGAAGTGCAAACGATCGTCGCTCGAAGAGCCATTCAGTGGGATTCGCTAGCCATTGGAGATGAAAATCGAGCGATTTACGTCTCCGGCGTAGCGTTCGATTCGGAGGCGGAGCAGAAAGGTATCAAACCCGGCATGCGATTAGTAGCAATCACCGACCCGGTGGATAAATCAGAAATGTGGCAAATACCGAAAAATGTGACTTTTGTTCGAGCGATGGATGCGATTCGATCGACGAGAGCCTATGATATTCAGTTGACGTTTGAGAAGGAACAATCGATCACGCGGGAGATGGTGGAGTACGCGAAAGCGTTGCAAGCTGGAGACGAAGAGGAAGAAGAGAGGAGACAAATCGAGGAAGACGAGATTCGACGCGCGATGATGAGTGGTGCTTCCTCTTCGTCGGCGGCAGCTTCCCCGTCGGCGTCGGCTGCTAACAACAACAACAATCAGAGAATAGCTCGTCCTTCCCAAGGCGAGAAAGAACGACCGGATCTTTATTCCGACAAGTGGCAGGGCGACGAATACGTCGGCGACGGCCCGTGGAACGAATTAACCGTAGGATTAGTCATCGCCGTCGCCGTGCCTCTCTTAATCACCGTCGTCGCCACGGCGACGAACGGCGTTTTGTGGAACGTGCCCGACAGCATTAATAGATACCGATAGATTTGTTTCTCTCCTTCATGTATTTATATATACATACGTGTACCTCAACTCGCCTGGAATTTGTCTGAAACCGCCGCGGTCCTTTCGCCAATCATCATTCGGGTCCCTCTTTGCTCTCTTGCGTTCTTTTTTTCTTCTTTTTTTCCACACTCGCGAAGAACTTTTCGTTTTCCTTCAAACAGTTTTCCATCATTACAAAAGAACAAAGCCTCTCTCAAAGTCGGAACCAACGACAAAAAGCCTCCGATATACGTCTCTCGTCTTTTCTCTCTCTCTCTCTCTCGTGTTGATGCGTTTGTGCCTCTTTTTTGTTTTTTTTGTTTCGTGACCTCTCAAATTTTTTTGTGGCTCTCTGTTCTTTTTTTCCTCATCTTTACACACGCACGCAACACACGCGTTCGCGACACCACACGAACAAAGAAGAGAAAAGAATACAATGGTCAAGATTACCAAAAGTACGAATTCTCTCTCGCCTTTCTCTCTCATTCTCTCTCTCTTTTCTTCTTTTTTGAGCGTCGTCCGTCGTTTTCCTCTCTCCTCGTCGTCTCGTCGGAAGAGAGATCCTTTCGTCGAGATCGGTCTCGGAGTTTTGTTTTTTAGCCAGCGCGGCTTTTGTTGGTAAATACATTCACTTACCTCTCTCTTTCTCTCTCTCTGATTTAAGTTTGCTGCATCGGCGCCGGGTACGTCGGTGGTCCGACCATGGCCATGATCGCTCTGAAGTGCCCGCACATCGAGGTGAGTGAGCCGCGACAGCGCGCGCGCGCCTTTTTTATCTTTCTCTTTTCTTTTTCCCCAAAAGAAGAGCGAGAAAAAATCCTCTTTTCTCTCTCTGAGCGCACGAGAGCGCCAGAGATCCTCCTCGTCGTCTTTTTATCGAGACGATGGTGTCTCTCTCCCTCTCTCTCTCTCGTATAGCCGCGTTTCGTTCGAGATCTCTTTTCATCGGGAGGGAGAGGCGCGCGCAGTTTTTTTATCTTTCCTCTAGGCGCGTCGATGGGGAAAATGTAACACTAATCACAAACTGACTAATCTCTCTGTCTCTCGTTTTCGTCGTCCGGGCGTGTTCTTTTTTCGTCGCGTCGTCGTCGTCGCGAACTCAACAGGTGACCGTGGTGGATTTGAACCAACAAAGAATCGACGCGTGGAACTCGGATAATCTCCCGATCTACGAACCCGGGCTCGATGAAGTCGTCAAAGCGTGCAGAGGGAAGAACTTGTTCTTTTCGACGGACTGCGAGGCGGCTATCCGAGCGGCGCAGTGCATCTTCGTCTCGGTGAACACGCCGACGAAGAAGACTGGTTTGGGTAAAGGGAAAGCCGCGGATTTGACGTACTGGGAGTCTGCGGCCAGAAACATTGCCGCGTGGTCGACCAGCGATAAGATTATCGTCGAGAAGTCTACGGTTCCGGTGAGAACCGCGGAGGCGATTGAGAAAGTTTTGTTGAGAAACTGCCCGGCGCCGGGCGTGCACTTTGACATTTTGTCCAACCCAGAGTTTTTGGCGGAAGGGACCGCGATTGATGATTTGACCACGCCGGATCGCGTTTTGATCGGTGGTAAGATTGAAAACGACCGCGGTACGGCGGCGTGCGCCGCGTTGGTTGACGTGTACGCGAACTGGGTGCCGAGGGAGAGAATTTTGACCGCCAACTTGTGGTCCGCGGAGTTGAGTAAATTGACCGCGAACGCCATGTTGGCCCAAAGAATTTCTTCCATCAACGCCATCTCAGCGTTGTGCGAATGCACAGGAGCGGACGTTTCTCAAGTCTCCTTTGCGATTGGTAAAGACTCCAGAATTGGCCCGAAGTTTTTGAACGCCTCGGTTGGTTTCGGCGGTTCGTGCTTTCAAAAAGATATCTTGAACTTAGCGTACATTTGCGAGTGCCACGGTTTGCAAGAAGTTGCCGATTACTGGTACTCCGTCGTCGGCATGAACGATTACCAAAAGACGAGATTCGTGAGAAGAGTTGTTTCCGCCATGTTCAACACCATTCGCAACAAGAAAATTGCCATGCTCGGCTTTGCGTTTAAGAAGGACACCGGGGATACTCGCGAAACGCCGGCGATTGACGTCGCGGCTGGGATGATTGAAGATGGTGCCAAGATTGCGTTGTATGACCCGCAAGTGCCGGAAGAACAAGTCAGAATGGACATGGGCGAGGAAGCTATGAAGAGCATCACGTGCTACAAGAACCCGACGGATGCGTTGAAGGATGCGCACGCCGTTACCATCATGACTGAATGGGACGAGTTCAAGACGTACGACTGGAAAGAAATCTACGAAGTCATGCACAAACCGGCGTTTGTGTTCGACGGTAGAAACATTTTGGACCACGCGCACTTGAGCGAGATTGGTTTCATCGTCTACGCGTTGGGCAAACCGATCGATCCGTTTTTGAAGTCCGCGGAAGGGGCGTAATTTTTTATACGAAACACAGAAGAGAAAGAAAGAAAAAACTTAGAGAGGCGGGCGCTGAGAGAGAGAAAGAAAGAAAGAAAGAGGATAAAACGAGTTGCAAAACGATGACGAACGGCGATGGTGACGACGGCAGAACGAAACGAGGAGGTTTATATAATTTACTATCTAAACTGATTAATTTGATACATTTTTTTACATCCACACAACACACACGGTGTTATGAATAATATGCTCAGTCGAACTCATCTTCGGCATTAATATCACCTCTCGCGCGACCAGTTTCTCCGTTTTTAAACGATATACTATCGTCTGGTCGTCCAACCATCACCTCTTCCTTAGTTATCGTCACCATGCCGAGTCTCGACACGCCGCTCGGTTTACGAACGTTCTTCGGCGACGTGTAACTCACGGGAACCTTTCCATCGTTCCGAAGTTTCGAATGGAAGGCGGCTAAATCTGCCGCAAACTGCATATCTTCGTCGCTCGCGACCGCACCGGGTTGTTGTCGTAAAACAACGTGCGAACCTGGAGCCCCGCGAACGTGAAACCACACGTCTTGAGGCTGCGAAAGGTGCAAAGAGACTGCTTCGTTTCCTCGAGAGTTGCGACCACAGAGCACGATTTTACCCGAAGGCGCCACGTACTGTCGAACGCCCGACATGAGTTGTTCTTTCCGCGACTGTTTACTATTGCTATTTTTGTTACTATTCTTCTTCTTCGCGTTATTCATCGCTTTGGCCTCGTTCGCCGATTGCTTATCTCTTGGTTTCATTAAGTTGGCGCGAACGAGCTCGATTTTAATTTCCTCGAGAACAATCTTATCCTCCAAAGAGGACGAAGAAGAAGACGAAGAGTTTTCGTCGTCGGCGGCGGCGGCGTTGGCGGCGTTGGCGACTCCGCCGAGAGACAGTTCGCGTAAATTAAACTCAACCTGTTCCAAGTATTCCCGTTCCTTCTCTAACTCCTCCATCAAAGGCAACACCGCGTCGGCGGTTCTACGTAACTTTCTCGCTTTCTTATACAGAGCTTCCGCGGTACCAATCGCGCCGAGATCTTTATCCACCTTGAACATTTTTGGTTCTCCGGTTTCGAAATCAAACCCGCTGACGAAATCGTCGTTTTTCTTGTACTGCGAAGCGTACGCCATGATCGCGTCTGCTTCCAAGGACATCTCGTCGTGCTTCTCGCCGGCTTTGATTTGCTTTTCAAACGCGGCTTTTTTGTTTGCAGATTTCTGCAACGCGCTTTTTACCGCTTTTAAACAATCGTTTCGCTCAGATTCGTATTCGTTTTCGTTCGATTTGTCTTCGTACATCTCCGCGAAGAGCGCTCCGAGCGAAAACGTTTGGTTGCTTTCGTCCTCATTCTCGTCGTCTCCGAGTAAGACGGCGTTTTCGGTTTCGTGAAGGAGAATCTGTCGCGTGTGCTCGCTGAAATACGCCTTGACATTGTTTGCTCTTCCTTCTTCTTCTTCTTCTTCTTCTTCTTCTACATTTTCTACTGCTTCTAACGCGTTGTCGATGCTCGAGCGCCATCGCGCAAACGCATCGTAAAACGCTTCGTAATACTTATCAGTCTCTGTCTCTGTCTCTTCTCCCGCAGCGGCGGCGTCGGCGGCTATCGCCCGTAACGTGCGCTCCAACGCCGGTGACACGCCTTGAAACGCTTTCGAGAGTGAGCCACTGTTTCCATCATCTTCGCCGTCGTCGATTAGCGTTTTCCGAAACTCCTTCCAGTCTCCAACTTCCATCGGATCTTTCCCGGGAGGCGCCGGCGGAAATGCGTACGGTTTCCCCAACACCACGCTCCTCACCTGCGACTGTTTCTCCCCAATCTGATGCGAACACGCTACCACATTTCTCGTCTTTGAATCTACTATGATGACGTTGCTCTTCCTCCCGGTCACTTCGCACACCAACTCGTATTCGCTCTCCCCTTTCACGCGCTCGGCGAATCGAAACACCGCCACGCGTTCAAATTTGATCGGAACGCGAGCATCGATTAAAATCTTGTCTCGCAAAAGCTCGTTCGCGAGAACGCCGAAGGACAATCGGTCTTGCTTCTTCGTTTTCCCGTCCTTCGTCGAAGAAGAAGACGCAGCAAACACCCTCGCAAAGTCCGGGTGCGAGCTGCACTGCAACACCACTCTTTCATTCTCTAAAGAAATCAAATTCACGCGCAACGTGTGTGGATCTGGTTGCGCGCAATGCGTCGCTTTCAGCGGCAATTTTGAGGAAACGTTCGCGACGGACGCCACGAGCGCCGTGAAATCAAAGTTTGGCGGAAGAGTAGTCGCATTCGCACTCTTCTTTTCCGCATTATCCAAAAGAGGAGGAGGAGAAGAAGTAGAGGCGAACGCGTGGGAGAAAGCGCGACGACGATGGCTTTCGATGCCGCTTTTCGTCGTCGACCAGTGACGATATTTACGATTATAACACGGAGGAGAGGAACGGAGGAGAGATTTCATCATTCTCCTGCGCATTAAATGTAATGCCGCGTGACGTCCGCGAGTGTGAGTGTGTAAGTGTGCGTGTGTTTGAGAGAAGGAGGAGAATTTGTGGTGAGCAAAGAAAAAATTTACGAAAACTCGCATCTCACATCTTCGTATTTATTTTCGTCTCTTCTATTTCGTCCGGACGCAAATGCTTGACGAAAACGTTCCTAGTGTTACTGCGAGTATTATTGACGGCAACAGCGATCGTGTCGCCGCTGTAATTCACCGCGAGCGTTGAAATCGAACTGCCCTTCTTAAAATCGCATACGGTTTCCAAATGTTCGCGCGTTTTCGTCGACCAAAGCTCAAGTTTTCCGTCGCCGCCGCCGGTGACGAGGAGGTTGGCGGACGGTTGCTGAACGAACGCGCAGCCGTTTATTGGTTGAAGCACGAATTTTTGGTTCTTCTTCTTCTGTTGTTGTTTATAATGTTGTTGTTGGTAGGCGAATTTTGGCCGCGCGTTGGCCTCGAAGGAGCGAACGGTTTCTCTATGGCAGAGGAAATTGTACGCATACTTTTCGTCCAATTCGTCCCGAAAAAACTCGACGGAGCATTTTGAATTGCTCAGTCCCAAGACAAAATCGCACGGCGGCTGATCAACTTTTCCATCTTCTTCTCTTTTGCTGCCGTACAAGTGTTTCGGATTTTCGCTCAAAGCGCACGAACGAACGTGTTGATAATCTTGTCCACCTCCCTCTCTTCTATTGATAAAAGACCGACTCGTTCGCTCAAAACTGGGCGCGTTCGTCAGTAAAATAACAGAAGAGTCGTAGCGACGCGTTTTTCCCTCCGCGGACACGAATAAAACTCGATTGTTCTTGGCATCGGCTACGTGCGGCTTGAACGGCAACGCGGTGCTCAAAATCTTTCTCGATCTCGAAGGCATGCGTAAATCCCACGCGTTCAAGTGCAAATCCCACCCTGCGGAGAAGACAACGTCGGGTTTATCTTCGAGGAAAAACACGTGTTTGATCGCTTCGTCGTGGGTCCCGACGACTTTGACGTCGTCGTCGTCGTTTATTCTCGAGACGTCTCCCGCCAACAACTCTCCACTCAGAGTTGCAAAGCATACGCACCCTCCCGCTTCTTCGGAACCGCCACCACCACCACCACCAACGCGTCCTCGGGAAGGAGAAAACGCGAAATCCAAAATCGGAGGACTCAGCGGCGTCGACGAAGAAACAGAGCGAGAGGAGGTGAACCGTCCCACGTATTCTTTCTCGGAAAAGAAAATAAGTTCGCCTCCCCACGTGCTCGCACAGACGAGAGAGGAAAACGAAGAAGAACGAGAAGAACAAGACGAAGAACAACTCCCACTCACGGCCAGTTTGGAAATCTCCTCCTCGAACGCGCGTCCCGTCAGTTTGCACTCGTCGAAGTCGTTTGCGATCGTCGGCATCATCGCTCGCTCGTTGTTTTTTATGTCGTTATATTGTTTTCGCTTTTAAAAGAGTGTTTTTAATAAGAGTGCAGAGAACGCGTGCGGATATTTTTGTGCTCTTTGAACGTGCTGACCTGAGTGTTTAAAAGCATACTCTTTGGTGCCTATTCTCAGGTGTCTCTGGTACTCTCGTGCCGTACTCGTCGGTGCGTAGTTTCAGATCCTCACAAAAATTAACACCCTAAATATTAAATTGCGCCTCTCGCTTAACCGAATTGAAATTTTACCACACAGACTTTGACGGGAAGCGCGGATATATTCCACCATCCATCTGCGCGTAAATCCGCACAAAACCCGTCGCGAGCGATTAGAGGAGCAAAACAAAGCTCCAAGCTTCACCTTTTGGCCATTTATAGCGAATAAAGAGGATTTTTGGAGACGACAGCGCGTCTTGAATTCCGGTCTTCTGCCTCGAGGTCTAGGGAGAAAGAAAGATCGGCGGAAGCGAATTCGCGCGCTAAACTCGGGCGTCTTTATCCGTCTAAATCCGCATAAAATTCAAAATGACCACCCAAAACAAGCAGAAACTACCTTTGCGCTTGAATTTTGTGCAAGAAGCGCCGACGTTTGCGCCATCTGAGGACGATTGGCGAGATCCTTTAAAATACATCGCTTCGATACGGGAGGAAGCCGAAAGGTTTGGGATATGCCGAATTCTCCCTCCCGAGAATAACGATGAATTCAAAAGGAATCCTCAATTGACCATCGACGCGTCTCAGTTTCACTTTCAAACGCGGATACAGACCGTGAACGAGCTAAACGTTTTCTCTTTACGCGTTCATGATCAAAACGACGACTATCTCGCGACGAAAGAGAAGGAATTTCGGTTAAAGTATTTACTACAAATGGGGGCGCACTTTGGCCAACCAGTGGAACGCTGGCCGCAGTTTTGCGGGAAGAAGCTGGACGTGCGAACATTATTCGAACAGGTGTTCGTGAAAAGAAAAGGGTACGAAAACGTGAAGACGAACAAGCAGTGGAAAGATATTGCGAGAGTTTTAGATCCGTCGGTGCGTTTGGACGGGACTTCAAACTCGTTCTTGTTGAAGTGTTTGTACGAGAAGTGGGTGTTGCCGTTCGAGAGGATGAGAAAGAGAGAGGAAGAAGAGGAGAAAAAGAGGAAAGAGGAAGATGAGGGGAAAGGAGGAAAGTCATCGTCGGCGAAAAAGGATGAGGAACAACAGAAACAAGAGGAACCGACGGAGGAAGAGAAAGAGTTGATCGCGGCGATGTTGGATTTAGAATTTCGATGTTCGGGACCGGCGCCGAAGAGACCGAAATTGGAAAATGGGTTGGAAGAAATCGCAGAGCAGTTAGAGATCGAGCGCATGACGGCACAGTCGTGTAAGCATTGCGGACAGAGCGGACACGATGACGAGGAGTCGTTTCTCATGTGCGATGGATGCGACCAAGGCTTTCACACGTACTGTTTGTCGCCGCCGCTGCAAAAGGTGCCGAAAGGCAAATGGTTTTGCATCGGGTGCGAAGCAGCCGCGCACGCCGTTGAGTTCGAAGACGGAGCAGAGTACTCCATGGATGGGTTTCGAGAGGCGTGCGCCGCATTCGATTTAGCGTTTTTTGGTGGGAACAATCCCCAGCATATGCAGATGCTTTTAGCTCAGCAACAGCAATTCGGTTCGTTCACTATTCCGTCCGGAGACGTAGAAGAGAGCTTTTGGCATATGGTTGAGGAAGGATGGCATGAGAAGGTCGAGATTCGATCTGCGGCTGAAATCGACACCACGAGACGAGGCTCCGGGTTTCCAAGGATGCGAGACGCTCCAAAGAAGACTTCTGGCGGTGGCGGCGGCGGCGGCGGTGATGACAACGGTAATGATAAAATGGAGGAAGAAGAGAACGAAACAGTTGCAAATATGCGAAAATCGCCGTGGAATTTGAATAATTTACCGGTTCTGAAAGGTCCAGGCGAACACGAAAGTCTTTTCGCGAGTTTGCCGGAACATGTGGCTGGTTTGTCGCAACCGTATTTATATGTCGGGTCGACATTTGCTTCGACAGGTTGGCACGTGGAAGAAAATAATCTGTATTCGGTCACTTATGAACACGCAGGCGCGACAAAAATGTGGTACGCTGTACCTGCGGCTTCTTGTGAGGCGATGGAGAACTCGTTCAAACGCGCCGTTCCGGATTTGTTTGAAAAGCAACCAAACGCGCTGATGCACTTAGTTTCGATGCTTCCACCGTCTACTTTACGAAACGATAACGTGCCGGTATTTCGTGTGGAGCAAAACCCGGGTGAGTTTATCGTAACATTTCCAAGGAGTTATCACTCGCAAGTTGATTGCGGGTTCAACGTGAGCGAGAAAGTTAACTTTGCGCCTCCAGATTGGTTGTCGCACGGCTCCGCCGCGGTGGAGCGATATCGATCGTGTCAAAAACCGTCGTTGTTCTGTCACGAGCGATTGCTATGCGATAGCGCAGATGTAACAATACCGAAACTCGGAGAAGACGAAGATGAAGATGAAGGAAAAGAAACAACCAGGACGATTAGCGAGAACACCGCGAGGTGGTTGCTACCAGAACTCCGAACGATGATGAATGAAGAACGCCAAGCGAGGGAACAGCTAGCCGCGGATGGTGTCGTCAGATCGAAGATAGTTGTCGATAAAAAGAAGCCTTCTTCATCGTCATCGTCGTCTGATGAAACAGAAGCTGTAGCTATAGTTAAAAAACCAAAAGAAGCTCGATTGCGAACGGCGAAGCGCGCTGCCAAAGATGAACCTGAGTGTGCCATCTGTCGCTCCATATTACATCTCTCCGGCGTCGTGTGTAAATGCAACGTCGGGCGAAAAGCGTGCTTGAGGCATTGCGCGGAAATGTGTGAGTGTGCGTCGGACAACAAAGTTCTTTTCTATCGCAAAACGTTGGAAGATATCGAGAAGCTCGCTTCAACGGTCGAGAAATCTACTTCAGCGGAGCATCGGAAACAAATGAATGCAGACTTCAAACCAATTGCTGTTAGCAAAGCTAGGATTACAAAGGCGAACGCGTGGATCAAGAAAGTTAAACAAGCCTTGGAGAAAGCCCCGATGCCTGAAATTGCGGATTTACAAAATTTAGCAGTCGCGGGAGAAGAGTTTGTTTGGGGCGGAAGCGAGATGGCAGAGACGCGCAAGTTGTCCGCAAAGATAGCGCTTGCCAAGAAATGGCAAGTTGACTTGACGGTTTTGAAAGCCAGAATGAACGGTGAAGAGTTAACGGTAGGTGATGTCATGCTCGAGGACGACGAAGAAGAAGAAGAAGAAGAAGAAGAAGGAGAAGAAGGAAAAGAAAGGCAAAAAGACGATGAGGAAAAAGACATTGAAGGAGAAGCTGCAAGAACTGAAAAAACGCAAGATGGGGCCGACGACGCCGACATGGATGTCGACGGAGAGAAGAAGGAAGACAGGGAAGATGCCGGTGCAACGGCGACTACGACCGCTAAACAATCAAAGGACGGAGACGACGATCAACATGTTTCCAAGAAGGACAGAATTGTTCCTAGAATGAAACTGGACCGATTGGAAGAACTGTTGTCGACAAAACCGGTGCCAATGACCTCGGCGGATTTGAAATCGTACACCAATTTGAAATCTGACGCTGAAAACATTGAGAAAAGAGTCGTAGACGCGTTGAAAGAGTCACCATACCCTTCACCGAGAACCTGTGAAAAGTTATTGAAAGATTCAACGAAACTTTCCGTGGAAATTCCCAGTCACCATCGACTGTTCGAGCAGATTCAAAAAGCATCGAAATGGGCGGAAAAAGTTCGCGCCGCACTTCCTGGTCGTGCAGCTCGTGCTGGCAGAGGTGGTGGTCGGTCGAGTCACGAAGATCACCACGACGACGGCGACGATACAGCAGCAACTTTAGTACGAATTCACGATCTCGATGAGCTCGAGAATGAATCGCACGGGTTGCCGGTGTCTTCGATGGAGTTGCAAACCCTCATCAAGGCGCGCGAAGAGACGCACACGTGGCGTGCTCGAGCCATTTCGCTATTGGATACCAAGAATGCTCCTTTGTACGACGCAGAAATGTTGTTCAACGAAGGTAAAGAGCTCGGAGTGTATTGCGAAGAGATCACCACGATGGAAACTGCCGTCGACGACGCGTATGCATGGGTCAATAAAGCGCTCAAGATGGACATGCCGACCACGTCAATCGAAGAACTAAAGGCGCATTTGGAAGCCTCGAAAGCGCTTGCAATTACGGTAACCGAGTCGACGTGGCTTAAGAACCGCATCACCGTTCGCCAATGGGCCGAAGACATTAAGAAAATGCTCCTCGCAAAAGATCCGATCGACGATGCGATTAAAGCGGTAAAAGAGGGCGAGGACCTACTCGACTCTGCGGACTACGAAGTCGCTCCAGACGAAGAGAAACTTTTGTTGACTTTAAAAGGCCACGTAGATGCCGGGAAGAAATGGGAAGTCAAAGGTCGGCAAGCGGTACAATGCGCGAATTCAAAGAAAGAAGCAGACAGGAAGTCTCTCGATGAAGTTGCGCAAATTGTCCGCGAAGGAGCAAACATCCCTCTCAATCTCGAAGGTTTCGATTTTCTTCAAGAAACCGTCGCTACCACTAAAGCGTGGCTTGAACGCGCGCAGCCATGTCTGAAAGGCAAACAGCTCACCCGACGTGGGACGGCGCAACCACTACCGACTTTGGAGGAGGCGAAGCAGCTCGTCAAGGAGGCGCCGGACTTGAAAATCTACGTGAAGGAGGTTGCCGCTTTGATCGAGCGTGTTGAAGATGCCGAATCTTGGAACGAAGAAGCAGAAGATTGTGTCTCTCGATGGCGCGAAGAAGGCGCAAAAGTTACGTTTAAAGAATTGGAATTATCGCACGAAGACTTTGGGTTGGAGTTACCAGCGATGGAAACGGTGAGAAAGCGAGTCCGCGCGTTGGATTGGGAAGAGAAAGCGAGAGAGTGTTTTGCGTCTATTCTGGAGCGAATCGAAGGCACCGGTTCCTCAGAGAAAGGGAGCGGCAAGTCGTCGAAAGCATCGAAGAAATCACAAGAGGAAGAAGAAGATTTACCAGAAGATGCGTTATTAGACGAACTTCATGAAGAAGCCTTAGACTTAGATGAACTCAATCCGAAACTTCTCGAAGAGGTGAACAGCAGATGGAAACTCGTGGACGAGTGGCGACAAAAAGCAGACGCGATGTTGAATCCAGAATTGGACGAAAACGGCAGACCAAAGCAAACGATCGGTCCGGACGAGTACGACGCCTTGATTTCGGAAGGGAAAAAGTTACCTGCGATTGTTGCAAAAGTGGACGAGCTTGAGGCAAACTTGGCGAATCATCAGGTTTGGTTTACGGCTGCCAGAGAGTTGTTAGCATCGGCGCCGGTCCCAGCAGCAGCTACTGGTGCGGGTGAAAATGGTACAGCTGGAGAGAAAGCAACCGGAGGTGATGGTAAAGAACAGGAGAAGCAGAAGCGACGCCCGTTCTCGGACTTCAAAGATTTATTAAAGGAAGTCGAAAGCGAAGGCGACGCGTTTATGTGCCCAGAACGAGCGCAATTGACCGCGGTTGTCACTCGATGCGAAGAATGGAACGAGAATCTACGAATGGCATTATTGCGTCGTTCGTCAGGTAGTGCAGGCATTCCGTCCACCGCCGCTGGTCCGGGAGTGGATGAGAACAGACAAGAGGTGCAATTGAATTCCAAGCAAGTTCTGCAAACGATTTTGGAGTCTATACACGCTGCGATTTTGGATGTCTCCGGGACTGGTATTCCTCCAGAAACCGAAGACGGTCAGTTTTGTCTTTGTAGACAAGCTGGGGGCGTGCAAATGCTCGGATGCGACGATTGTGGTGATTGGTATCATTTGAAGTGCATCAACGTTTCTGCTTCTGCGGCGAAAACGATGAACAACTACGTGTGTGCGCCATGCGTGGCAAAGAATGGGAGGCCGAAAGCGCTGTCCTTGGAAACGTATAAATCTGTCCATCGAACGAAGCGTCCGAACATATTAGCGTTGAAAAGAGCTCTGCAAGAGTCTGTGACATTTCCGTGCGAAATGCCTGAGGAAGAGTTGATCACTGAAATTGTCAATGCTCACGACGCGTGGTGCTTGCGCGTTCGTGAATGCTTGCACAATCATCACGTCCTCGAATCTTCCGCGTCCGCGGAGGCACAAGCTGCTCAAATTGCGAGGGCAACGACCAGAAGAGAAGCTGAAGCGAGAGCGAGAAAGGTCAACGAGGCGCAAATGCGCGGTGGAAACCCGCACAACGCCGAATTGACGGCTATTCAACATGTCATGCTTATGGGTCAATCTGTCACCGCTGCGGCGACGCAACGCACGATTGCTTTGCAAGGCGCGCAAGCCAATCCAGCTTTACTCACCGAGGAATTGAAGAATATTACCATCAACCAACTCACTCAACTGCAACAATTTGGCGTTCAGTTGGCGTTGTGTCAGGCGCAGTTACACATGGCGCCGGCGATTTCGCACCCGCACATTGTCCACGTCTTGATTTTACGCGATCGACATGCAAAGCTCATGGAGAAACTAGCGGTTGAGTTAAAGAAGGACGACGGAGAGCAACAGATATTGGCGGCCATTACGCAAGCGATGGATCCAAATGCACAAGTTGCAGTGCCCCCATCTGTAGCTGCTGCGAACGTCGAAAAGGAAGCAGCCGCAGCGGCAGCAGTCGCTGCAGCGGCGAAGGAGAACGACGATTCGAAAGGGAAAGAGCAAGCCCAGCCCGAGGACGATGTGAAGAAGGAAGCCGAAGTAGCGCCAGCAGCCGCGCCGTTAGTTCCCGCGTCGAAAGGGGGCAAGAAAGGTAAAGCTGCTGCGAAAGGTAAAAAAGGTGCGAAAGGGAAGAAAGCCACGGAAGAAGTCGAAGTTCCGCCAGAGGCGGCTCCAGAAGCGGACAAGGAAGAAGAAGCGGTGAAAGAGGAGGATGCAGCAGCGACGCCGATGGACACAGGCAAAGACGAGCAAGCCGCGCAAGCCGCGCAAGCCGCGCAAGCTGCTGCAATCGCAGCGCAAGCCGCAATGCAACAACAGTTCGCGCAACAACAACAGTTCCAGCAACAACACGATCAACAATTCCTCATGCATCAGCAACAGCAAATGCAGATGATGGGTGCGATGCAACAGGCAGGACAAGAACAAATGTTCAACGGTGCTGGTCCAGATGGTGCGCAACAACCCGTCGGGATTGACCCAAAAAAGCAAATCTTCGCCGGCATGAAAGGTGCCTTAGCAATGGAATTGGAACCAGTGGAGGAGACGTTGGCGTTGATGAGAGAAGTTTGTGGCCCGGCGTGGCGACAACGCGCCACAGCTTTGATGCGAGGCCCACCATTCCCAAAACTCATCGAGTTGCACGAATTGAAAGAAACTGCCGTAGCTGCTGGCCTTTGTCCAGGAGGTGGCGTCGATCCGTTGGCCGATCGCGCTTTTGCCTTAGAATCCGCAGGTCAACTTTGGCTTGAACACGCCGCCACTGTCGTCGAAGATAAATCCATTCCAATCGAAGCCGCTCGCGTTCTTTTGCGCGAAGGTCGGGCATTACCCGTGCATCTCAAAGACGAACTTGAAGAGTTAGGCGAACGATGCGAGCTGTATTGTGTCTGCCGATCCGCGTACGATGCAAAACGATCGATGATTTGTTGCGATCGATGCGACGGCTGGTTTCACTACGAATGCATCGGAATGCAACCGCCTGGCTTAGACGAGCAAGAAGAGGCGAATATTAAGTTTGCATGTCCGCAATGTTGCGAGAACCAAGGCATTCCATACGTGCCGTTCAGACCCCTCCAATAGAAAGAAGAAAAAGGCTTGGAAGGGAAAACGAGAAGCGTGTGCGCTGCAATTTCGTCTCTTCGAAACCAAGAATAGTAAATCTATCTATCCTATAATAACAACGTGTATCATCAAAACAACAGACAGTGATATTAATAGAGCGTACAACTTTTTAATTAATAATACAACAAACTTGAATACATATCTAAAGCAGCATCTGAGTATCAATCTAAGAATTTACCTCGCTTTAATAGTTGCGAGGGTTGTAAAATTTCTTGGAATGCGACGATGTCCTCGTGCTCTTCCTTGTCGGCGTCGCCGTCTCTATCACTACTTTTTCTATCATCGTAATCATCGTGCACGATCGTTACGTTTGTTTTTCCTTCTCCTTTCTTTTTTCGTAAGCGTAACCGCTCGACTAATCCTTTCATGTACTTCGGCCTCGAATAATTTGCCACCGATCGCGATAACCAAATCGCGCGCAACAAACGTTTTTCTTCTTCGCTCATATCTTCTGATGATGAAGATGTTGACAAAATTCTCCTCTTTCTATCCTCAGTGGCGTGATAAAGCAAAAGAGCAGCCGATACGGATAAATTAAACGATTCCGTGAAGCCAGACATAGGTAAATACACTTTACCATCCGCCAATTCCTTTGCGGCTTCCGAAACACCGTCTAGCTCGTTACCAAACACCACCGCCGTCGGTATCGTCCAATCGTATTCTCCGACCGCTTTCGCCTTTTCGTTATCAAAATCCGTAACTAGAATTCGAAATCCGCGATTCTTGACTTTTTTCACCATCTCCTCGGTAGACTCGTACTGCGATATGTGTTGCCATTTGACAGCACCGCCACTAGTACGACCGGACTGTTTAAATACTAATCCTTTCTCCGCAACGACGCCAACCGCGCCAATCCCTAACGCCTCCGCTGACCGACACACCGCTAAGAAATTACCAGTGTCGTACGTTTTCTCCAATATCGGGAGCAAACTAAACACCCGCTTCGAAACCGTCTCCTCGATCCTTCGTATTCGATCCGCGCCAATCATGTTATTCCCGACGACAATCTCTTCGATTTCCTCTATCTCCGCCTGCAAGCCTTCAAAATTCAGCGCATTTTTTGACGTGAACGGGAATATTTTCTTCGCTCTCCTCGTCGTCGTTTCGTCGTCGTCTTCCTCCTCATCTTCCTCGTCTTTTTGATACACTCGCTTTCTTCCGTGATAGACGTAATTTTTATCGAACGTGCGATTGAGCGTTTTATCGTTGAAACCTCTCCGAATGGCTTTCGCGGAGAGCGTCGGCATCGTCGTCGTCTTCTTCTCCTCGTCGTCTCCTTTTTCCGTCTGGTCGTCCCGCGACGACGACGAAGAGGAGCGGGAGAAGCACCCGACGCCCGAAGAAAAGTTTTCGCCGCCGTAAAATTGGAAAAAACCGACGGCGGGGAGAACACGAGCAGCGGCTTCGTTCCTTCTCCTTCTCCTCCTCGTCGTCGTCGTTAAAGGAACGAAGCCGCTGCTGGTTGTCGTCGAGGAGAGCGAGGACGAGAACATTTTTGTCGTTTTCAACGCACCACTCGCTCGCGAGAGGAGGAGCGGACGCATGCTCTCGCGCGCGCGTCTTTTTTGAAGCACATCATCACCTACGAGGAAAGAGAGAAAAGTTGTTTTGCTTACGAGAAGACGAAGAAAGTCTCCTTGATTATTGCGATGATGATACACGATGTCTATTCTATTCTATGCTGCTAAAATCTCTCTTCTCTCTTCTCTGTCTCTCATTCTACGCGCGTAATGCTAAAAGTTTTTCTCGGCGTAGTCTTTAACGTCGATGTCGTCTTGTTCGCACGGTTGTCCCGGACAACATATTCGAATGGCGTTTTCCGGCTTCTCGTCGACTTCGTACGCCATCGCCTCTTTCGCGTACCTTCGAAACAACTCTCGGTAGTATTGCAATCGAGCTCTTTTCGTGAAGTATTTCTGGGCGAACCTTTGACCATTCTTTGCGACTCGTTGCATCTCTTCGTCGTGCGTTCGCGCGTGGTGTAAAACTTCTAAGATGTCTTCTGGTTTCGAATCGTCCTCCCAAAACTCCAAGTAATGCGTCTTCGGCTTTAAAAATTGACTGAAATACGTCTGGAACAACTTCTTCTCGCTGACGAGGACGGAGTTCAAACCGAGCTTTTCCTCGAACTGGAACGAGTGGCCCTGACCGTCCAAGTGAAGGATATACTTATGTTTCATGTGTTCTCGAAGAGAGATTTTGTTGAACATCTTCACGTCTAAGAAACCATCCTCGAGAGACGTTCGATTTTCGGCCCAATCGACGAAATTTCTCCTCGCTCTGACCTCGGCGTGTCTACCCAACCTCGGGTACATGTGAAACCGCCCGACGAGTTTGTCGTCTTTTTCCGACCACGGGAACTCTCTGTCGAACTCTTCTCTCTTCGCGTACACGTTCGCATCTATTCTGTTGTGCCGAAACCCAAATCCAGGGTGTAAAATGCACCCGGTTTCCTCCGGAAACTCTTTATCCCGGCAAAAGCAAAGCACCGGAAGCCGTTCCTCGTCCGGCGGGTTGTAATCGAACGACGACAACGCCATTTCCATCGGCGGTATCTTAGAAGCACCATTCGTACCATCCTCGATTCCTTCTTGTTCTTCCACTTTCGTCTTTCCGAAAACCTCGCAAAAGTCGTAGAAATACTCGTAAAACAGCTTGATGTGGTGACCGTTAAACTCCTGCGACGGTCTTCGCGTGGTGAGATACAACTCGTCGTTGACCCACGCGAATGCAAACGCGCGATGGTTTTCCGTCCCGTACTTGATGGACGCGCGCTTGCTCATCTCTCTGGTGACTTTATTCGGAGAGAACGGTTTTAAATCTTCGGTTATTTGTCGGTACAGGAGGGAAATGTCATCGTTACTATCGTTACTCTCGTCGTTCTCGTCGTCGACGATGATTTCGGATTCGATTTCTCGTTCCGCTTCTTCGGCGAATTCCAATCGCGTTTCCAACGAAACGCGTCGCTTATCATTATCAGAATCTCCTCTCACTTCTTCACCATCACCTGAGTCGTTACGCTCCGCAGAAGAAGAAGAAGAAACGAAGGAAATTAGTATCGAGAGGAGTAAGAACGGGAGGAGGAGGAGGAAGGGGAGACGACGACCAGCGCGTAACATCAATTCAGAGTTTGTTGGTGTGCAGCTTATTAAGTTCCAAAAACACAAAAGTGTAAAATCTGAAATCAATCTGAAATCTGAAACCCTAAATAACCTCGTTTTGAGTTTCGATTGCAACACCAATCAATCTTCACAGAAGAGAGAGAGAGAGAGAGATACGATAGAGAGAGAGAGAGAGAAGAGAGACGAGAACGCTTTATACAAAAAAAAGGAATGAAAGAAGGAACGAAGAAGAAGTCGGTCGTGATCGCCCGCGGCGCGTCCACTTTATTTTCGCTAAAAAATCCCCCTCCGCTTTCGTCTTTGCTCGCTTTTTTGTTGTTCAACGCGCTGTTGTTGGTGAATTGGATGGCCGCTCCGGTGGCAGCGGCTCCGTCGTCGAGACGAGGGAGCGGGTCGCGTCCGAGACGAAGTTTACCGTCTTCGAGGAACGGAAATAATGATAAGCAGCAGCAACAGCAACAGCAACCACCGATGGAGCAACAACCAGAACCGAGGAAACGAACGTGGATGAACCATTTCGTGCAACACGACGAGTGGAATTGCACGCAAATTCCGTCGAATCCAGTCATCATAGGCGGGGACGGAGGCGGCGTCGGACACTCGCTGGAGAAATTTTTAATCGAAGCGAACGCCGTGCAGTTTGGACCGGTGGACTACGAGGGAAACTCGTTGGCAGAGATTGAATCTGGCGTGGATACGATGGTTTTGGACATCATGGAGTGGGCGGGAAGACCTCTGTACGATCCGAACGACATGCCGTATCAGTTGCAATACGACGTGGCGGACCACTTGTGTAGGATGTTTGCGAGGCAGGAGAAGTGGGTGCACCCGGATCAAACCGAGACGTACGTGTCGAAGGCAGATACGCCGAGGTGGGGTTGGAAAGACCCGTACGCGCAGTATTTGTTGCCGTTGTTTGCGGATACGTACATGAGAAAAGCGACGTACGTGCACTTGGTGAGAGATCCGAGGACGTTTCCCATCGGCGGGTTGCACGAAAAGGAGAGGCGATTGCAACGGAAATATTTCGGCGAGGCGAGATGGGAAAAGTTGACGAACAAGTTTGAGAGAGAGTGGGAACATTTAAAATCGCACGCGCAAATGCAAGGTGTGAAGAAAGAGGACGTTATTGACTTGTTGAGAACAACCGCGCATTGGACGGCGGTGAATTTTGAGGTGGCTGCGTTCGCGCTCGGACCGTATCGCAACCACGCGATTATTTTGAAGAGCGAAGATTTGGTTCAACCGAGAAACGAACACTGGAAGTTAGTCGGAAGCGATGGAATCCCAAAGCCCGCGCACATGTTGAGAGTGCGACCGCTGAATAAATTGATTCAGTTATTAAAGTTACCGGCGGATATTGCGAACAAAATTTCCACCTTTCAATACTTGCGTTCGAAAGCGTCGCATTTTTCCAGACACGAGAAAGATTTCGATTACCGAGTCAACTCGCCGTTGGTGGACGTCCAAACGCGAATCGCGAACAGGACGTTGGCGTTACTGAAGTACCCGATCGATCCGGATATGTTCGTCCCGGACCATCCGGACGATGACCACCCGCGCGGGCACGGCCATCGAGTGTCCGAATCCTACTTCGATTCTGAAACTAACGAAGCCGACGCGACCATCTACGCTCACCCGGAGCACCGATACACGGACGAAACCAAATGGCAACGTCCAGACGACAAGCACGAAATCGACTCGCGCACCGGCCGCATCAAGGAATCCGAACACATGCTCGGCGTGCAACTCAGACCGACCGAGAGACACAGAGAACACATCCGAAAACAAATCCCGCCAGAAACGGACGAACACCGCAGAATCAAGAAAATGTTAGACGATCACGCCAAGAAGAACGATATCGTAGACAACTTGGTCGTCAGAGGACAGAAAGTCAAAGATTTGATGATGCAGTACAAGAAAAAGTAAAATGTACGAGGAGAGAGAGAGAGAGAGAGAGATTGCGAAGAACGAGCGAGAGAGAGAAAGAGTTATGTAATACATATACCATAGTGAACGATGAGAAAAAAAGAAAAAGCACACGTAAAATACACTTACCGCGCGCATGCGCAGAACAACGCGCGAGATTCTGCTCGGAGAGAGACTGAGAACCAGAGAGCGAGTAATCGCGGATTCATCGCTTTTTCTTCATTCAAAAAGCGCAAGAAAGACGTCTCTTATAAAAAACTCTCCGAGGACAAGAACCACCAGAGACGCGCGCGCGCGAAACAACAACTACGACAAAGACAGAGAAAGAAAGAGAAGAACCGATTCGATGTCGTTCCTTACCGAGGACCAAGTCAAGTGCTACGAGCTCCTTCAATCCGCAAAGTCGAGCGATTTCATCGACGTTTCGTTTCTGCGAATCGTGCACCAAACGGTCGCGAGCGCGTTTCCGGATGTGCTCGTGAAGAGAAGAAAGAAGAAGAAGAATAGAAAAGGCGGAGATGGCGACGACGTCGAAAACATGAACGATACGGACAGATTGAACGAAGTGTTCTTAGTGTGCGTGCAAATCGGATTAACGTCCGTTATCGTGCACTTCATCGATGAAATTTCGAACGATGCGAATTGCGTTTCGGCAGACGCCGTGGAAGCGCGGCTGCGAGATGGGGAGAACATCTTTCAATTTATGGTCGATTTAATGGAAGAGGAGAAAGAGTCGATGATGGAAGCCGTGAAGAGAAAGAATAGTAGCAGCAGCAGCAACAGTAAGACAGAAGAAGAAGAAAAAGAAGAAGAAGGTGCGTTGGCGAGGGCGATGGTGACGTTTCAATGCGCGCGGAGGGTTTTCGAGACGCTCGGCGCCGAGGACGTCGGAAGCAGACGCCATAACAGCAGCAGTAGCAGCAGCAGCCACAATATCGACAACAATAGTGATAATATAATGATTGAAAAGTTGAACGCTTTGCGAGACGAGTCTATCGATTTAGCGAACAAAGCGGAGGCGGCGATGTGGGCGGTCGAGGAAGGGTTGTTGAAAAGCGGGCACTTAGGGAACAAGTTTTCCGGCGTCGCGAAGTGGTCCAACGAAGTGAAAGAGAGGCGTGCGAACGCAAAGACTGCATATGGGTATGACGATATGAGTCGTGGCGACGATGGCGACGAGTGTTGCTTGTTCGTGGACGTTTTGTTGCGGTATCTGAAAGAGAAGAGCGGTAACGCAGATGTCGCGTCGTATCCTTTCAAATCCGTTCCGGACGCGTTGAATGCCATCTGGGGCGGGAGAGGAGGATCATCAGAGGATGAGGAAGTTGCGCAAGTCGTAAAGAAGTCTTTGTTTCTATACTACATCCTAGACGCGGGATTACCATGGAAAGAAGCACCGGCGCGGTACGCTCGCAACGCCCGAATCGGTTCCAAAACGTACTCTGAAATCCGTCTTGCGTCTTTACTCGACGAGTCTTGGACGTTTGCCAGTGAACCTTTGAAGGATATCATCACGAGCGAAGCCTTGCCGAATTGTGCGACGTTATCTGGACGCTTTTTACCGTTACAGTTCGTTAAAGTCGTGCACTTGCGAGGCGAAACTGCGGCGGCTTTGCGAACGCTGAGAGCGAGAGATCGAAACGATTTCACGTTTGAAAGTGTCGAGAAGGCGACATTAGACGTAGAAGTACGAATTGAATTAGGATTAGTCGCGGAGGCGTTTTTATGCGCGAAAGAGCAATTGAGTTTAGCAGTGAGATCTATGGCCGCTACGAAAGGCGACGAAGAAGAAGAGAAAGAAGAGTTGATTGTCATCGAACAATTGGCAAACATATTAACCATGAAAATTGCCGAGTACTGCGCGGACGTTCGACAACTCGATCAAATCATCGCCATGCCGTTGCAGAACACCGCACTGAATGGATCCATGGAACGCGCTTTTCTCTCTTGGCTTTGGGAGAACAAAATACGCGATGATGTCAGCGCAGAGCACACGATTCTATACTTTTTACAGCGAGGCCGCACGGCAGAAGCGGTGGAAGCTTACGCGAGAATTCTCGATTTAGAAAGGCGAGGCGGCGCAATCGCGTGGGGAAAAGCGAAGAAAGAAACGATTGAAATGTTAGAGGAGCGAGCGAAAGATTTACCGGTGGTCGTGCAACAAATGTCGACGGACAATTTAGGTACCGGGTCGGTGAAAGTCGATGAAAAGTTAGGCCGAGAGATGGAGAGGATGAAAACGGAAGATAAATTAAGCGCGGACGTGACGATATTAGAAGCCGTTTCTGCGGTGGCATCTTCGGCTCCAGACTTTGTGTTGAGAGCAGCTGGAGACTCTGGAGTACAGCCGAGCCCATTCTTGAGACCATTAACGACATCACCGGCATCTGGAGACGAGTTCCCTCGCGATGCATTGCGCGCGTCCCAAACGCATCGATTAGCCCGATCGCCTTTCGATGTTGGCGGGCCCGGTCGGCGTCAAAGTAGTAAGAGCAACGTCGACCAAGCGGGAGAAGACGCGAATATGATGCAAGTAGCGGACGTTGGCGCGAACAATGTTTCGTTTGCGCGTCGACCGAAACTTTTCGTCCGATCGGAAGCTGCGATACCCCCTCCACCGATCAAGAAATCAGATTTACCGCCGTTGCCGAGTCTGTCGCCGCTCGCAGCAAATACAAACACGAGTGCTGGTCCCGCAGGAGTTAACATCACGGCACCATCGCCAACCAGAGCGTCACCTCGAACGCGATTGTCTAAAGGGACGCGTAGAACTTAGATTTAAAGTTGTATTTTTGGCGTGTGTTTACACTCCTGCATAAACTACTGGTACTACTCTTTCTTTGTCCTTCTTCAAAGCTCCTCCAAATCGTCGGAGCGTTGTCGTTGCAATCTCACCGCATCATCAGGCCACGCAATCAAGGTGGCCCCGTCCCCTTTCAACTGAAGTTTCAGATGTCCAAAAGCGTACTGTTGCCTCAATCTCGCCAAGAACTGTTCGGCTTCTTCTCTTGGATTCTCCAACGTCGTCAGTGCGAACATCTTTTGTCGCATCAAAACAATTTCTAGTTTCTTAAAATCGTGAGTTTTTGCGTCAATGTCGACAAAATAAAGCAAACGCAAATGCCCTAGATACGAGGTTTCCGGAAACCCGGGGTGCGATGAAATCCCCTCGTAATCGTTAAAGAACTCTCCGCATCCAAACAAAATCAACTTTTTCTTGTACAACATCGCCGTTTTCGCATGATGTGAACTGTGACCGTAAATGATATCTGCGCCGGCATCTACAAGCGCCTTCGCCGCCGTCACGTGCGTCCTCGGTATCTCGTATCCCCAATTTGAACCGAAGTGTACGGACACAACAACAATCGCTTCGTTCGACGAGGATGTTTTCTTCTTCATCTCTGTGATCCCATTTAACAAACGCTCTGGAACTTTGTCCCCTTCCGCCGCCAAGAACACGCCCATCGATCGTTCCGTCGCCTTCCAATCGGTCGGCACGCCGCTATCTTCGAAACACAACCCATACGCCGCAACCGATGCGCCTCTTTTGTCGTTTCTCGCCGGGGCGAAACCGCGCGGGTACACGTTCTCCAAAACCGCCGGTTTCATCGCATTTGCAACGTTCCTTCCGGCGCCGATGCGTTTCACGTTATTCTTGTCGAAGAACTTCAACGTATCTTCCAATCCTTCCCTGGAAAAATCCATCGCGTGGTTGTTCGCCAGCGAAACCACATCGGGTTGGACAACCTCAAACAGAGCGAAAACGTTCTCCTCGGACGCGCGGTAGTTTATACTTTTGCGAGGATAAAAAGTCGACTTTTTCGTCACACTCGTTTCCAAGTTTACTATTCTCGCGTGAGGTTCGTATCTGTCGATGACGCGAGAGACTTCTCCGAGGAGATCTCGCGCGGTCACTTTACCAATCGAAAAACTTCTTCGTGTATTTTTTTCCGCGAGATACGCGTAATCGAGAGCGTTTTTGCAATAACCCTCGCGGATTTCTCGAGGACACGGCGAAGGCATGACGGCGTCGACGCCTCTGCCCGGCATGAAATCGCCCGCCAGGAACAGACGAACGATGGATGGGGAAAAAGAAGGTGAGAGTGGAGGCATCGTCGTCGATGACATTTTTCGGTGTTTCGTTTTTTGCGCGAGTGTTCTAAGGAGTTTTTGAGAGAAAGAGATTCTTTAAAAAATGTACGCGCCAGAAATGTTTAGTAACGCGCTCGTCTTAAATCGTTTTACGGCTTGTGTATTTATACAATATTATTTTCGTGCTCTTACATGACTCGTTATTTATCCCTGTCCATCGTCCGCGGTGACCTTCCTACCTCTGACCGATTTCAACGCGCCCACTTTTAAATCGGACGTGAAAAATTCGTCGATGGCATCCGCGGTGACTTGCGGGAAATCTTCTTGCGGCATGTGTCCGACTTTTCTGAGCGCTTTCTCGCTCGCGCGAGCGTCTGAGGCCCAGCTGAACATGGGTGCTTGGTCGAGGTATTTATCCGCGACGCCCCAAACGATTCTGGTCTTTGGCATGCCGCCTTGGAAGTACGCGTCTTTAACTTTTTTCTTCAAGTTTTTAAAGTCTGCATTCGTGACGGTCATTTCAACAGCCATTCGCGCGTTTTCCGCGTCGCCCCCGACGTATGCTCTCTCGTACTCTTTCAAATCGTCTCCGGCGATCGCAAATTCGTTACCCATGTAATTCAACGACACCGCGTCGAACGCTTTTCCTTTCCCCATGCCGAACATTTGCGCGTACGTAGCCAAAGGTCCTGCCAAATTGTGGTTCCCGTCCAACGGCATGTTCATTAAAACTATACGGCGAAACAAATCCGGTCGTTTCCTGGCCAACAAAACCGCGTATTGCGGAATGATGTACCCTTGCGCGACGAGATCGACTTGTTTCCCGTTTGCGATTTTCTCCACGTACGTCTCCATCGCGTTGACGTACGACTGTTCGTCGTACTTAAATCCACCACCTTTTTCGGAATCCCCGTGTCCAACGATATCCGGCGCGTACGTCTCGTACCCTTTCTCTTGCAACATGACCGAAACTTGTCGAAACGTGTACGCGCACGAACCGAGCCCGTGGATGAACACGACTGGATTTTCCTTCTTCTCCGCCGCGTTCTTCGGGTCCGCTCTCCCTCTTCGTTGCGTCCAAATTTGACCATTCACTTCGATTTGCTCGATCGCTTGCGTCAACGTTTTCACCATCTGTCCCGTGGACGAGTCGAAAGATTCTTTATACGTCGCTCCTCCTTCTTCTTCTTCGCCGGCCGCGGCGGCGGCGGCTCTCATTTCGTCGTTACTATTACTCTTGGCGCTTCTTCTTCTTCTTCTTCTTCCATTCGTCGTCGTCATCGTCATCAATCCATTCTTTTTATTCGAAGAAGAAACCGCTCGAGAAGGAGCGCGACAACCACCAAAAGCGGTGGCCGTCGCAGAACACCTCATCGTTGTCGTCGTCGTCGTCGCCATGATGATGATGATGCGTAATTATGAGTCGCAGTTTCTCTCTCTCTCTATCTCTATCTCTGAAGCGCTTTAGATATCCCTTTTGAAGGGAATATCTTCTTTATCCAACTTTTTGTATGAGAAATTTAGGGTTTAGGGTTTAGGGAAAAATTTTCAAAAAAATCCCGAAAAAAAAAACACGCACGTCTGCACTTTTACGCTCGCACACGCACGCACGCGCGCGCATAACGCGTTCGACGGAAGAAGAAGAAGAGTGAAAAGATCAGTTTTTCTGAGGTAGTTCTTCTTCTTTTCTTGTTGTTGTTGTTGTTGTTCTGATATAAACACACGCAGAGACACATTTTTAATCGAAAAACATCAAAATCATCATCATGCCGAACAACAACAACAAGAAAAGCAGTCTTCTTAAAGCGGGAGGAGGAGGAGGAGGAGGAGGAGGAGGAAAAGGAGGAAAGAAAAGCGTCGTCGTCGCCGCAGCACCAGCGTTCGCGAGCAAACGCGGCGGGAAGATTGCGAAAGCGTTTCCAAGATCGTACAAGAATAAAGCGAAGAGTTTGGAATACGTGAAAGCGCAGCGAGAACGAGAAGCACGAAAAGAGAAGAAAAAAGTCGAAGAAGACGACGAGAAAAATTACGAGTTGGACTTGGGAGAAGCGCTGCGACGCGCGGAGAGCGGAAGGAATACGAACACGTCGAATGGGAATAAAAGAGTCGGGTACGCGTCGGCAAAAGGGAAACGAGGCGGTGGGAGAACGATAAACCAAAAAGCAAACTTGGCGGATTTAGATTTAGCGGACGAAGAGACGGTGCGGCATTTATTGGACTCGCTGCCGGTGTCGCACTACGAAGAGAGGGAGAGGAAAGCGGACAATTTGTTCTTGAGGTGGCCGGAATGGTTTAGGTATTTGACGCACGATTTTTCGGTTTTGTTGTACGGATTTGGGTCGAAGAAGCAAGTGCTGGAAGATTTCGCGAAGAAGTATTTGTTGGACGGGGCGGTCGTGGTTGTCAACGGGTATCAGCAAAGAGTCTCGGCGCTGGCGATTTTGAACCAGTGCGTGTTCGCGCTGTCGGACGAATCCGAGAATATATCTACTCATCATAACAATAACGGACTTCTTGCCGATGGTATTAGTAATAATAATAATAGTAACAATATCAACAATGCGGTCGCGAATAACGCACAGGCGTTGTTAAGGCGAATCGCAGAGTTGACCGTGGATTATTCTCACGGAGGAGGAGAAAAAACGACAGAGAACGATTTCGGGACGATGCATAACATCACGAACAACGCGACGACAATGACGGGAACAACAGCATCGACGATGAACACGAGAGCGAGCAGACGAGAGTATGGCGGTGTAAATAACAGCAACGATGCTCTCGCGTTGCGTGATGGCAACATCAACAACGATAGAGACCATCATCACCTCAACGACGGCGGCTCCGCGTCTCGCTTATACATCGTCGTGCACAACATCGACGGCGTCGCCATGCGCAACGCGGAAACGCAATCGATTCTAGGCGAACTGTCTTCTTTCCCCCGGGTGCACCTGATCGCCTCCGTCGATCACGTCAACGCCCCTTTGTTGTGGTCCAAACGAGAAGCCGCCAAGTTCAACTGGATTTACCAAAAAGCAGTCACCTTCGCGCCGTACGCCATGGAAACCGCCAACGACCCGCAACTCTTGGCGAGCAAAGGCGAAGAACGACACGTCCGAGGCGCCGCGAACGTTCTCAAATCCTTGACGAGAAACGCCCGCATCATCTACCGCATCATCGCCGAAGCGCAAATCGCCGAAAACGGTCAAGGACTCACTTTCCCGCAGCTCTTCCAAGCTTCTCGAGAGAGTTTCCTCGTCACCGCCGAGCTCGCGCTGCGCGGCGTTCTCACCGAGTTCACCGATCACGAGTTGATTAGAATTAAGAAAGTTTCCGACGGAGGCGAGGATTTGATCACCGTACCGATGGATAACAACGCGTTGGAGCAGTTGATCGAGGACGAGTGCGAAGAGATTAACAACTTCTTTTAGAAAAATGTGTGTATAACGATAGTAGTTTTAAAAGCACGCGATGCCGTGATGACACTCGTTTTCGTTCCTCATTCATCATTTTTCTCATCGACAAGAACAACAACAGTACGTAAAAAGTAAACAAAAAAAGTATCGCGATGATGATGACCCCTGCGTCAGCTTCTCCTCGTTCTGGTCTCCTCTTCTCGACGCCGTCGTCGTCGTTGAAGTCGTTGAAATCGTCTTCTTCGACGCGGCGTTCCCGATCTTCTTCTTCTTTTACTTCTTCTTCTTCTTCTCGTGCGATGAAGATGACGACGAACGCGTCGTTAGTAGGTGACGACGACGATTTCGACGACGAGGATAAAAAAGAGAAGAACTTTGATACCATCGCCGCGAAGAGCAGCAGTAGACGAAGAAATCTCATCAGCTTATCCGCGGCTACGTTAGCGATGGTCGTTCCGTCTTCGTCTACTGGTAATAATAACAACATCAAAGCGAACGCGGCGGAAGCGAGCGAATTCGCAGACGCGAAATCCATGGCCGTGTTACAACGAGAAGGCGAGTTTAAGCTCTCGGACGCCGAGTGGCAAGAGCGGTTAAAATCCGCGGACGATCCGTTCGCGTACCAAGTTTTGAGAAAGGCAGCGACTGAACGACCGCTGTCGTCGCCGTTGTACACGGAGAAAAGAGTGGGCACGTACGTGTGCGCTGGATGCGGGAACCCGTTGTTTAGTTCGGAAACGAAATACGACAGCGGGACCGGGTGGCCGTCGTTTTACGATCATTTGCCGGACGCGGTGACGGAAGTGCCGGATTTTAGCATCATGTTTTTACCGAGGACAGAGACGAGGTGTAAGAGATGTCAGGGGCATTTGGGGCACTCGTTCGAAGATGGGCCGAAACCGACTGGGATTCGATATTGCATGAACGGCGCGGCGTTGAAGTTCATACCGAAAGAGGTTTAAATGGCGCGCAAGCGCTAGCTACGTTGCCTATGCTTCCTATTATTATTGCTGCTGTTGTTGTAATTTCTATTCACGCTAAATTCCTAATTCTAAAAATTACTGTTCTAAAAACGCGTCCGGACTTTCTACTTCGCATTCGTATTTATCGACAAACTGTAACCATTTTTGCCATAACGGATCCGACGAGAGCGTGTTTCGATGGCCGAGAACGATCAACCCTCTTTTCGCTCTCGTAATCGCGACGTTTAATCGTCTCGGATCGGAGACGAACCCGAGTTGGTTTCTCGGGTTGTTTCGCACCGTGCACAAAACGATGACTTCTTTCTCTCTGCCCTGGAAACCATCCACGGAGCGGATTTCGAGTTCGTTTTTGGCGCTTTCCGGGTCGTCCGCTCCGTTGTCATTTGATGCTCCGACGTCCTCAACTATGGACGTGTTTTTCAGCTTGACGTCATTGATACCGCCGCTCGATACTTTTCGATTCCACTCTTCGCTAATCGCTCGGACTTGCGCGGCGTACGGCGCGATGATGCCAATATCACCCGCGTTTTTCACGTCTCCAGAGAGTAAGAGCTTTTGTACCACTCTCACGCACTCTTCCGCTTCTTGGACGTTAAAGATGGAGTTTCCATCCGGCGCTCGCATCTCTTCGCCTTTCACCTCGATGAACGCTAACGGAACCATTTTACTCGGCCAGTTGACTCCTTTCGGCGCCACGCGTTCGCTCGATTTCGGCACCGACTTCAATCGTCGATCGTAAAATCGAACCGATGAAAACGCCGCCAAGCCCGGATGCATTCTGTATTGTTCTTCGAGCAAGTAAGGTTCGACGCCTAACATTTCGAGTCGTTCGATTAAACTTCTCTGCAAACCAATCGCAACGGCATCTCGACTGACCACTGTAGGCGGTAACTGTTTCGTATCGCCGACTAACACGCCCGACAACGCTTTCGTCAAAGGGATGAGAGTATGCGGTTCCACGCACTGCGCGGCTTCGTCTACAAAGGCGTAGCGAAAGACGCGGTCGGCGAGTAAATCGTCACCGGCACCTACACACGTGGCTAAAATCACATCAGAAGTGTTAATCACTTGAATCGCCGCTTCTCTGTCCAGCTGCTGCGCTTGTTTTCTCGCTTTCGCGGCTTCCAAGGAAGTGACGCCACGAAATCTTTCTCGAATGCTATTTGCTTCTTTCCCTTTCGGATGCAACGCGACTTTATAACTCAGCGTGGACTCTAACAACCACGGTTGAACTCTAGCGGGCGAACCTAAGCGTAAGATATTCATGGAGCGATCCATTTTTTCTTTGAGTAACGCGTCCAAAATGTTATCGACGGCGACGTTTGATGCCGCGCACGCTAAAACTTTCGGTCCTCTCCACGACGCTTTCTCCTGCACGTTTGCATAATTCACCACAGATGCGATTAAAGCGACCAGAGTTCTCGTTTTACCCGTTCCAGGCGGTCCTCGCCATAATGTCAGCGTATTTCGCATGGCTGCTTTGACCGCTTTCTGTTGCGAAGGATTCAAATTTTTCGCGTATTGCAACATCGCCTGGTCGATTTTCTGGTCGTTCTTCCAGCTGATTGGGGTAGACGCTAACTCGTTCACCGAGGACGAGGAAACGAACCCGAGTAAACTCCTTTGGAACGTTTGATACGCCGTTTGAGAGAGCTTGTTACTTTCCCCACCGCCTTTCTTTTTACTGCTATTATCATTCACTTTGGAGCGTTCTAATCCTGGCATGCCGCCTGGCTCGCTAAAGGCTTCCAACGCAGAAATCGCGCGATCGTACGCCACCGTGTTTGCGGAGAGATCTATTCGTAACCGTCGTCCATTCTCACCGTCCCTCAACACGTCTCCTAAATCGTCTTCTGGAATCGCAATGGTTAAGTAAAACATTTGCCTGCTCGCGACGATGCCGACGATGGCATTCGACGACGAAGAAGAAGAAGCACTCCCTTCGCCTCCGTATATATCGATATCCTCTAGAGTCACTCTCTCGACTTCGTTATCGGATAAAACCACCATATCACCGACCGATATGCGATGAAATGGCAACTCCTCTCCTAACGGCGTATTCTTCGGTAAATCTCTTCTCGGTCGCAGAACTCTTACCAAAGCGTCTCTCCCGATTGTCCCTTCGTACCTCGCTCGCATATCCGTCAAGCAATACCCTTCGTTTTTCAATCTCGCCAGTGGCCACGATTCCAACCGTTCCTTGAATTGCTCGCGCTCTTCCTCGAACTCGCACGTGATCGCTTTCGAGTACCTCTCCTTGTGCGCTTTGTACGCCCCGCGAATATCTTCTCTCGATTGGCCTCGAGATCTCGTCGTCTTTTTCTTCTTCTTTTCCTCGTCTTTCTCGCCGCTTCTACGCGTTGCCGCCGCCGTCCCTCGTCTCTTGGTGCCATCACCGAACAAGTACCCGTACTTATCCTCCGCACTCTTCGCTGCGTTACCTCCTTTTGCTCTGGCCCACATCTTTTCTCTCTCTTCGCTCGCGTTCGCGTCTAATCCTTCGATTTTCCTCGCCCGTTTAATCGTCGGCGGTCTTCTTTGATTTTTTGCAGTTTTGTCCATCAAATCCGCAACCGTCCTCCTCTTCTTCTCTTTCGCCGGGCGGATGTTAGTATTGTTGTTGATGTTATCATTACTATCATCGCGCCTCCTCGCCTCGTCGTAAAAATCCTTCCTATTCTTCGCGTAGTCGTTCTTATACTTGTTGTATTTCCTCTCTTCCTCGTATTCGGACTCTTTGTTAAAGTTCACGTGCGACGACGTTTCGACTTTGACGACGCTTCTTCTTCGACGCGATGACGACGAAGAAGAAGATATTCTCTTTCCGTTCTTCGTGCCGTCATCGCGACGATGAAAGAGAGACAGACGAGAGAAGGAGAAGGAGACGCTCATTTTGTTCTTCTCTCTCTCTCTCTCTTGAATCGAGTCCGGTGGTAGTTTACTTACGCGCGCGGTGCGTTTTTTGTGCGCTTTCTGGATTTTTGAAATTTGTGGTCCTTCTGTCCTTTAGATTCGTTCGCGCGCGTACCTGTCTGTGTGTTTTTTTTCGTGCGTGCATGTGTATTACAAGATTTGCGTGTACTTTATGAAGTGTATAACGTTCCATCTTCGTAACGCCAACCACGTGGTAACGGACAGTTATTGTCGAGGAGGTATTGTAAACATTCTGGGTGATTGTTCAGGTGCGCCATTTGTACAGCCCCAAAGTACCATGGCGCTTTAGCGGTTTCGCGCAAGAACTTCAAACAGTCCAAGTGACCTTTCCAGGCCGCATACGTACACGCACTTTCGTCAAATTCATCGTATTTACGCTCAACGAGATATTCGAGGATGTGGAGATGACCATTTAAAGCCGCTCGTGCGCCACTATTCCAATTCCACGGCGCTTTGACTTCTTCGCGTAAGTATTTCAGTATCCCGAGATGACCGTTTTTGGCAGCAAGTGCACACGCACCCGAATCGATAGGACACTGATTTGCAACGCAATACTTTACCATTTCCAGATTACCTTGTTCTGCGGCTTCATCAATCGTCCACGCATTCCATGCGCACTTTTTTTCTTCGCGTATCCACTTGAGCAACTCGAGTTCGTTCGTTCGAGCAACTTTCCAGCAAAACCTTCTTTCGCAATCCAAGTTCCCCACCCAAAACAATCGATTTTCCCACGCGATTGCCAGAGTAGATATCGACGACAACTGATGAACTTTAAACTTCTTTTTCAATTCATCCTCCCGAGATGATCTCTTAATCAAAGCTCTCGTCTCCGCATTCACCTCGTACAAGAATTTGATATCGGTTTGATTCAATCTCGGCAAAATGTGCTCGAAACAAACGTCGTCGTTATTCACAATCACGTCCCACAAATCTCTCCGACCGATTCTTCGCCTCTTCTGCGCTCGCGTCGTCACTCCAGAAGACATCGTTGTTCGTTCGCCTTTTTCTTCGCTCTCTCTCGATCGCGCGCTCTTTGTGAAGTAAAAAAAAGTGCGCGTCTTTTATCTTATCTTTCGCATGTGATTTGTGTCTTTTTTTCTTTTGTGCGTTTCTTTCTCTTTTCTTGGTGTTGGATAACGAACCCAAAACAGAATAAAAAAAACGCGCACTCTTCACATACATCTCTCTCTCCATCTATTCATCGCTCTCGAAGCTTCATCAAAACACCGAAGAAGAGAGAAGAAGAAACGCGATTGCCTTCTTTTTTTGCATCCAGAGATGACGTTACTCTCGGTATCATGTTCTTCTTCTTCTTCTCGCGCTTCTGCGACATCCTCCTCTGAGTCGTTTTTGGGGAAGAAGAATAAATCGTTAAATGTGCGCCGTCATCATCATCATCAGACGCGAAGAAGTATCAGAGCGCGAGCGGCGAGTGCGACGACGGCGGTGGTGAAGAAGCCATCTTTATCCTTATCCGCGTCGGTTCAATCATCGCATAACCTTAGTTTAAATAATAATGAGAATAAGAAACGAGGCGTCGCCGCCAAAGCAGCTGTTTTGGACGGAGACAGAGAAGACGACGAGAGGGAAAAAGAAGGACTCGTACTCGAGTCCTTAGTACCACCAACGACAACTGTTTCGAAGAAGAGATCGAACAAACTTCTCTTCTTCGCCTCGATGTTCGTACTCGCGATGACAGCATCGGCGGTGCTCTTCCCGGAGACTGCTCTGGCGAAATCGAAAGCGGTCGTGGCGGAGCAATCTTCCGGATTCTCGGTGAAACTCATCGTCGATTGGATTTTACATTTGGATAAACACTTGGTGGAATTATTCGCGTCGAGCGGGAGGATGGCGTACGGCGTTTTGTTCGCGATTATCTTCGCGGAGACTGGGTTTGTGGTGACGCCATTTTTACCTGGGGACTCTTTGTTGTTCGCGTGTGGTGCTTTAGGCGCTTTAGGGGTGTTGAATTTCCCGTTGGTGTACGGCTTGCTGTTCGTAGCGGCGGTTTTAGGGGATACGGTGAACTACATGTGCGGCTCGTTCTTCGGGCAAGTCGCCATAGAGAAGAACCCGGCAATTTTTAAACCGGATTACATCGCCAAGACGAGAACGTTTTACGATAAGTACGGGGGCAGAACGGTCGTTCTCGCTCGTTTTTTTGTCATCGTGAGAACGTTCGCGCCGTTTATCGCCGGCGTTGCGAAGATGAACTATTCCAAGTTTGCGTTGTACAACGTCATGGGCGCCGGCGTTTGGATTACCTCCTTCATGGGACTCGGGTACTTTTTCGGGAACGTTCCCGTAGTTAAAGAAAACTTTGCGACGACTATCGTCGTGATCATTTTGTTGTCTTTGTTGCCGATTGTTTTGGAAATCGTGAACCACAAGAAGGATTCGTCCTCGGCGGCGTCGGCTTGAGATTCTCGCCACATTTTATCATAATAAAAATAATAATAAAATCAGTCGCGACGACCCGGGGCAAACACAAAAAGTATACTATTTTATATCATCAATATTCTACCACTACTATAATTAAAATAACATAGGATGAATCTCTTCCTTCCTCTTCTCTCGCGCCATAACTGCTGCTACTACTGCTGCTATCTCTCTTTGTCTATTTTATTATTTATCACCTCACCTGCCGTTATTGACGTCGATACCATCGTCGTCTTCTAACGCAATCGCCACCATCTCAGATGCATTTCCTTTCTTTGAAACGGTATCTGTACTCACGCTTATGCGATACGCTTCTAGCGGATCTTCTAAATCTTCTCCGGCGGTGTTATTATTATTGTACGTGGTGGTGGTGGTATTCGTCGTCGTTTCACCTCCTCCTCTTCTTCTTCTTCTCTCTTCTTCTTCTTCGTTTTCATCGTCGTCTTCCTTCTCAGGGACTTGATAATTCCTCCCGATGACGTTGAAAAACGTTTCATCTTTCGGCGCTAACGTCCATCCACCTTTCCAACAACACAAGCAACACACCGCTAGAGAGAATATCTGAACCGTTTGATAATACGTCGGAACACCTAATGCTAACCCGACCGCGTCGCACGTCTCCTCCGTACTTTCTCCGCCGCAATATTTGGGATCGTCGGAAAACGAATTTAAAATCACCGCCAACGGTATCGCCGTGTTTTGATAACACACCTCGATCGCTACGGCTAAACAGGACGGTCTTTTCAGTTTCAACATCCTCGCTGTGCCTAAGGAAATCACCAACCCTAAAACGCACGGTAAAGTCACGCCGACGTAGAACTTCCAATCTCTGTCCCAAATCGGCGACGAGGAGTTTGAACTCAAAAAGAATCCCATCAAAACTAACGCGACGCCGCATACGTTCCCAACCGCGTTCAACTTTTGCGTGTATCTCGGATAATTCTTTCCAAAAAACAACCCGCTAAATATTGCCACGATAACGATCGATATCGTCGTAAACATGCCTTCCCAGCTCAACTTCACTTGCGTCTCTTTCGGAAACGCGAGTTCGGTGTACAACAAAATATTCGCCGGCAGCGTCAACGCGCTCATCAAACTCGACGCCGTCGTCATCGCCATCGAGAGCGGTAAATCCGCGTTAAAAATAGAGCACCACCAGTTGCTGTAACTCCCTCCCGGAGACGACGCGGTTGCAATCAGAGGAATCCCGTACAGCGGTTCGTCCGGAAAGAACAACACGCAACACACAAACCCGAGCAAAGGCAAAATCACAAACTGACAGCTCAACCCGATGATTAAAGGAAGCGGTTTCTTGAACCTTCTCTTAAACGCGATCGGATCGACCGTCACCGCGAGGCCAAAGACGAGGAAGAAGAGCAAGACGTTCGACGCGACTTGCTTCCCGACCGTTTCTTCTTCTCCTTTCTTCGACATTCTTCTTTTTCTTCTTCTTTCTCTGTGCTATTATATAAGATTGATTTTTAGCGCGACATCATTTTTGAGGAAGAAGAAGAAGAAGAAGAAGAACCCCCACGTCGCATCGTTCTCTCTCTCTTCCTCTCTCTGTCTCTGTCTCTGTCTCTGTCTCGACAAAACTCGTTATTTATGCACGTATTATTATATATTAGTATTCGTGTTACTAATAAAATCCTATCTCTCTTCTCTCTCTTCTGTTTTTTTTTGTGTGGGGTACGACTCGTAAAGAAGAAAAGAAGAAAAGACAAAAACGGTAAAAAGAGTCTGCAAATCTCCAAAACTTGGAGGAGGAGGTCTTCAACTCGATGACGACGACGATAACGACGACGATAACGACGAAGAGAGAGCGAAAGGTACCGCAGAAACTGCGCTCACCAATCCCCTCGGCGCCTCCGAAGAAGAAGAAGAAGCGCGGCGAGACGAATCAGAAAAGTCATCGTCGTCGCCAATTTTTGAAAAACAATAACAAACGAGAAGAAGAAGATGTTGAAGAAGTTCAACTGCTCTTCTCGTCGGATGCGACGACGACGACGACGACAACAACGAACGACGACGAAACGAACGGAGAGAAGAACGAGAAGACGAAGAAGCGCACCGTCGATGCCACGACGGGAAGAAGAAGAAGAATGAGTGGTAAAAATAACGAAACGACTTCAAAAGCACGTTCGAGCAACGTTGACGACGACGGAGACGAAGAAGAACGAAAGAAATTAATAAAGAAGAGAAAGAGGACGACGGGGAAAAAGGAGAAGAACAACAACGCGGAAGAAGAAGGCTTCGAGGAGGGAAGGAATTTGCTCGGGTTCTTGGTGGAAGCCACGGATTGCGCGAGTCCGATGACGACGATAACGACGACGACGGCGAACAACAACAACGACAGTAAGAAGAAGAGAAAAATTCAAAATTCAAAAAGCGGAGAAGAAGAAGAAGAAGCTGGCGAGAAGACGGCGAGCACACCGCGACCGCAAAAAGTACCATCGATAGAAGAAGAAGAAGAAAAAAAAGAAGAAGAAAAAGAAGCGCAAACGACGACGACAACAGTAACAACAACTCCCAGACGAATGATAGACGAAAAAGAAGAAGAAAAGCAAACGGAAGCGAGAGACGACGAAGAAGCGCTCGACGAAGAAGTCGACTTCCTCCTCAGAGACGAGGAGGAGAAGAGAGTCATTCTCGAATCAATCGCGAAAATTTCGCCGCAGCGAGGCTTGAGCATGTTCGTCGAATGGCTCGACGTGCTCGTGTTTGACTTGAAATCTCGCGTGGCGACGTTGAAACGATCGAAGAAGAGAGCGCAAAAAGCGTTCTTGAGAGTGCACAAGGAGGAGAAAAAATCGATGTCCTCGGCGGCAGCCGCGGGCGCTTCGGCGAAGAAAGCGACGAACAAACGAGATTTGAAAATGTTACGCGCGTTGGAAGACTTTTGGGGCGTGGAGTTAAACGAGACCGAGAAATCGCTCGAACGAGCGCGAGCGACGTTGAAGGCGCACAAGCTGATGCTGACGGATGACGAGAATAAAGGAGAAGATGAAGAAAAAGGAGAGACGAATCACCTAAAAAGTAAAGCAGGAGAAGAAGAAACGACGCCAAAAGAAACCACCAAAGAAGCCGCGAATAATAATAATAATAATAATAAAGAAGAAGCGACCACCGAAAGTAGCAGCAAACAGCGAGAGCAGACCATTTTTGCCTCCGCGGTGGCGTTTTATCGAACCTCGCTTGGTTTAGCGACGCCGGTGAGACATCGAGAGGCATAGAAGATCAGCCCGAGCGCAATATGAAATAATACTATGTGAGTGTATTTTTGAAGAAAAAACCGCACGTATCGCACGAAAATCACCTAAACAAAACACGCAAAAGGCACATGAGCGGAAAGAACAATCCCTCTTCTTCTTCTTCTTCTCATCGAGACGATGAAGAGAATAAACCGGTGGGGATAACCGTCGTCACCGGGTTCCTCGGTTCTGGGAAAACCACGCTGGTCAATCACGTTTTAACGTCCAATCACGGGTACAAAATAGCCGTCATTTTGAACGAATTCGGAACGGATTTAGGTATTGAAAAGATGTTGGTCACATCGAACGATAACAATGATAACGGTGAAGAGGGCGAGAAGAAAGAGATTGATAATAATAATAATACTAATAACGCTTTAGTCGAAGAGTGGGTGGAACTCGATAACGGGTGCGTCTGTTGTACCGTGAAAGGGTCGCTGATACAAACCATCGAAAAACTCATGGAGAAGAAAAAATTGAAAGAAAAAGGAGCAGGCGCAAAAACGGCGGCGTTTGATTACATTTTACTCGAAACGACCGGATTAGCGAATCCAGGACCGATATGCGGAGAATTGTGGGTGGACGATGCTTTGTTGGAAGACTCGGAAAACGCGGCGGTGTTAGATTCGGTCGTTTGCGTCGTGGACGCGAAATACATCGAGACGCAGTTGGCGGAAAACGTCGAGGCGCAAGAACAGATTGCGTACGCGGATACGATTGTTATGAATAAAGCCGATTTAGTCGAGACGGATGAGGAGATGCGAAGAATACGAGAGAAAATGGAGAGTATAAATGCAGACGCCAAGTTGGTCGTGAGTGAACGGTCGAAAGTGGATTTGTCTTTAGTGTTAGATCAGAAGAGTTATAAAGGAAACGTAAAGAGTCGATTGATGGAGACCGGCGGCGGCGGCCAGAGTCAAAAGTTTTTCGCGAAAGGCGCGAGAGATTTAGCCATGCAAATCAATGCGAGTAAGAGTAGTAGTAACGTAAGTAAACACGACGAAACGATCTCGACAGTGTGCCTGACCGCGAAAGGTATCGTCGTCAAGGAAAAGTTTGAAAACTGGATCGAGGATTTGCTTTGGGAGAAGAGGAACGAACCAAACGGCGCCGACGTTTTGAGGTGTAAAGGCATATTAAAAAGTAGCAATACTAGTAAAAATAGTAATATCGGTAGCCGCGGCGATAGTAAAGAACCACCACCACTCGTTTTGCAAGGCGTGCGAGACGTCTACGAAATAACGGACGGTTTCGACGGGTTAGAACTCCAAGAAGACGGGTTGAGTAAAGTCGTCCTCATCGGACGGAGGTTGCGTTTGGACGAGTTACGCGTAGGATTCGAGAGTTGTTTTGTTGTCTAGGTTGAGATCTGTTGTGCGTTTGCCTGTGTGCATGCGGGGTCTAATAAACTAAAACTCTAAAGTCTATCTCTGTCTCTCTTTCTCTTCATTTGTTTCTACTTTTCATTCACCTTTTTCTTCTCTCTCTCTGTCTCTTCCTGCGCGACTCTCGCTTGCTCTAAAAATTTTTACATTGATCTCAAAACCCCTCGCAACCTTTCCGGAACGCCTATTTTCTCGTTATCGACCGCGTTAACGTTCGCACCTAGTTTCGCCAACAGAATCGCGCACTCGTCTTGACCAGCCTCCGCGGCCACCAACAACGGCGTCTGTCCTTGGTTATCTCTCGCGTCTATCTTCGTTCCTAATTCTTCGTTTTCAAACAACGCTTTCAACGCCGCCATCCGCCCTTGACTCGCCGCTCGATGCGCCGGCGTATTTCCTGCCAAATCTCTCGCGTTCACGTCGGCACCCGCTTCGATCAACTTTTTTGCGACGTCCGCGAAACCTTTCGAACACGCGTAGTGCAACGGCGTCAAATCTCTCTCCGTCTTTGCGTTCGCGTTCGCTCCCGCGGTGAGCAACACGGATACGCATTCCAAGTGCCCGCCGGCTGACGCCGAGTGTATCGGTGCGCCTCCCCACTCTCCTCTCTCCGGTTGGTTTATCAACGCCTCCGCTTTCTTCTGGTCTTTTGTTTTCGAGAGAAACAGCTCGAGCAACTCCGCGCGACCGTGCGCCGCGCACACGTGCACCAAACTTCGTTCTTCTTCTTCTTCTTCTCCTAAAAAAGTGTCGTTAACTTTTTCTCCTCCTCCTTCTTTCGCGGAAGACGAAGAAGAGGAAGAAAAGAACAGCGCCTCTAACTCTTCCTCGGAGAGTTCCTCGAACAGAGCGAACAGCGCGTTATTTGTCGTCCTCGTCGTCGTCGTCGTCGTCGCGTTTCCTCCTTCCCTGACCGCGTCGTAATATTTTTTCTTCTTTTTTGCCGACATCATCGAAAGAAGAAAATGGACGACGACGACGAATCTTCTTCCTTTCGCACGAAAGAGAGAGAGAGAGAGAGAGAGAGAGAGAATATGCGATAAAAAACTCAAAGCGTGTTGTTGTTGTTGTTGTTATGGTTGCTGGACAAAGTGTAGAAGAGCGGCGGAGGCGAGAATAGAAGAACTGCTCCAGGCGCAAAAGAAGATTTGAGTAAAATTTTATTAAAACGTCGGAGAAAGTGCGCGCAAGAAAAATAGAGAGACGAAAGGAAAAAAAAACGTCGAAAGACGTCAAAAACTCATCACGCGACGACGATTCGCAAATAAATAATAATAAAAATAATAAAGAGACAGACAGACAGACAGACAGATCTCTCTTCTGCGCGCGAGTCACGAAAAAGAAGAAGAAGACCGATAATACATCGCTGCCTACCGATCCGATCCGATCTTTTGAATGCTTTGATCTGTGTTACTTCTCTTTTCTCTCTCGTTTTGTGAAAAAATATCTCATCTCTCTCGCGCCGTTTGACATTTATTTTCAAAAAAAGAAACACCTTGAAGGGGTTGTCGTCGTCTTCAGAGAAGAAGAAGAAGAAGAATACGAAGAAGATTTTTCGGTGAAAGAGCGGAGAAACCATGAGCGGTAGTGGTAGTGGTTCGATGTCGTTCGCGTCTTCTTCTTCCTCTTCTGCTGTCGTCGTCGCGCAGAAGAAGAGTGCTTTTTCTTCTTCTTCTTCTTCGAACAGACAGAAGATGATGAAGTTGACTCAGAGAAGAAGACAAAGACAAAGAAGAGGCGATGAAAACAACAACAATTTTTTGTCGCGAGCGATGGCGATACAAGAAGGAGGCGAAGTCAAGACGACGTACGTGACTTTACCGGACGAGAAAGTATTAGTCGCGCACGCAAAAACAGCGGTGAATTCTGGAATACACACGGTCGCGTTGGAGTGTAAACCTTCTCTGCCGAAAGGATTGATTTTACATTGGGGCGTTATTCGCGGCGGCGAAGAGAACGGGAAGAAATGGCACGTGTTGCCGCAAGAGTTGTTTCCGCCCGGGACGACGGTTTATAAAGAGAAGGCGATGCAAACACCGTTTCCGCGAATGTCCAAATTAGTGATCGTTTTAGACGCGGAGGTGACGGCGATTCATTTCGCGTTGAAGAATGAAGAGACCGGGAAGTGGATCACCGGGCCGAATAAGAAGGATTTCGTGATTCGGTTGGACGGGAAAGGTACTCATACTAATAATAATGATGATGGTAGCAGTGATGGTGCGATTCCTCCAACAGCGGCTGCCGTTCCGACGCCTTCTCCTCCGCCGATCGTGGTGGAGGTGCCGGAACCAATCGCCACACCATCGCCGCCAACTCCAGCTCCCGCTTCTCCGTCGTTGATTACCAACGCTTACGTGAAACCGTCCGACGCTTTGGACAATTTGATCAAAGTCGTCGCGTTTACAAAGTGGGAAGAAAAAGGAAGGCCAGAAGTGAACGAAAGCGAACGCGAAGCGATGTTGAACGAAGCGAGCGAGTCCATCATTCGCGAGTTGGAAGGCGGCGCCAAATTAGAAGCGATCATGAAACGATTCGGCGTCGAGGGAGGAGGATCTTCTTCTTCTTCTTCTTCCCCGGCACCGACGGCAGTTCCAACGCCAGTCGCTGTTGCGACTCCTCCAACTCCCACTACTCCTACTCCTTCGTCTTCTCCACCTCAACAACAACAACAAGGAAACGACAAGTTGAGGCAAATCTGCGAGTCTCGCTCCAACGGCGCTACCCTCAAATGGGGTAAATATTACGGCAGTCAAACGGGAGCGGCTTTAGTGCGCGACATGTACGTAGAAACGAGAGAAAAGAACAACATGTTGCAGTTAAACGTCGTCGTTGAGGCTGATTTTGACGTCAATTTGCACTGGGGCGTCACGGCGAGAACGGACGGGACGTGGCGACAGCCGCCCCCCGGGTGGACGACCGTGCCGCCTCGAAGTTGGGGTTCCACCGGGAACAGTTGGGAAACAGAATTTGAAAATTGCGGGAACAAATTAAAAGCGGTAACGTTGGAAGTGCCGTGCGGAAAAGACGAAGGGATCATTTTCGTGTTGCGAACCGTCGCAGACGAGTGGGTAAAGGATGGCGAGGACGATTTCTACGCTCACAGAGATACCAACCAGTTGGCGCCGTCGCCTTCGTATGAACACCAACAATCGAACAAGAGAGAAGAACGAAAGAATAAGAAGGAACACCGAGATCACGACCGAAAAGATCGCAAAAGAAAAGACGACTCGTTTGCCGCGAACCAGCCAGTCATTCCTCCGACGATCAACGCGAAGTCAATCAAATCAGTCCAACCAATCTCCAGGAAGGAGTGGAATGTGGACGACATTCTCTTGAATGTCGGCGCGTTTGGTAAACACGGCAACAACGTCGCACAAAATTCCATCGATCAAATATGCAACGCCGAAGAAGGGTGCACGCGATCGTTGATGCATCGCTACAACGCCGCTGCCGACTTATTGGGCACTTGCCACGACGAAGGTGAAGCCGGTTTACTCGCCATGTTTACCTGGTTCCGATTTATGGCCTTGAGACAACTCGTTTGGAACAACGATTATAACATCAAACCGAGAGAAATTAGTGCCGCGCAAGCTAGATGTACGGAAGCATTGACAAAGTACCATCGCAATGAAAGTGGATATCGCGACGTTGTTCGATTGATCATGATGACCATTGGCCGCGGAGGCACCGGAGACGTTGGTCAACGCATCAGAGACGAAATTTTAGCGGTTCAACAAGCAAACAACTGCAAAGGCGGCATGATGGAGGAATGGCACCAAAAGTTACACAACAACACGTCGCCAGATGACGTTCCAATTTGTGAAGCGTTGTTGAAATTCATCGCCTCCGATTGCGATATCAACGTTTACTGGGCTCATTTGCACGCGAACAACATCGACGCCAAGCGAATGTCCGAATACGACCGAAAGATTTGCTCGGAACCGAAATTCTCGAGAGACCAATACGAAGGTTTAACGAGAGATTTAACCGAATATTTACGGACGTTGAAAGCGGTGCACTCTGGCGCCGATTTGGATTCTGCCGCGGAAGCCGTTCTCGGATACCACCAAGATGCGTGCAAAGGTAAAGAAATCAACATTCCGCCCGTCGCTGACGTCGCTTCGCCTCGATTAGAGGAACTCTTGACGTGCGCGAGAGTGTTGAGAGAACAAAACGGCGACGCGTTGAACGTCTTGGAAGCTATTTTAGAGGCGAGAAGAGAATTGTGGGAATGGACGAAACCGAACGGAAGAGATAACGATCGTTTGAAGGATGTCATTTATTTGGATTTGGCGTTAGAAGCAGCCGTGAGACAAGTGATGGAAGCGCAAATCGCCGAAATGAGCAAGAGAGCGCCTCTCGACGTCTTGAAAATCACCGGAATGGTTTTGGAGAACTTATGTTTGAGTACAGGCGAAAACCAAGAATTCGTCTATTGCTTGAAAGATTGGCAAAACGTCATTCGGTCCGCGCAGTCTGGTTCGAACGATTGGGGATTACAAGCCAAAGCCGTGTGCGACCGTTTAGGTAACGCACTCGGAGAAATCTCGGAACGGTACATCAACGTCTTGCAGCCGACGGCGATGAACATGGGACCAAAATTGAACGTTAACGAACACGTTTTGCAATTGTTCTCTGAAGAGATCGTCAGAGGTACTCCAGCTGCACCGTTATCCCAAATGCTTCGCGTGCTAGACCCGATGATTCGAGCCGTCGCCCATATGGGTCGATGGCAAGTCATTTCGCCCGTACAAGTTAAAGGTCAAATCGCGTACGTCGATGCGTTGTCCGCGGTTCAGAACACCAAATATTCCACCCCGACGATTATTATCGCGAAAAGAGTTTCCGGTGAAGAAGATATTCCAGTCGGCTGTGTCGGCGTGATCACTCCGGACATGCCGGACATTCTCTCGCACGTCTCCGTCCGCGCGAGAAACGAGAAAGTGTTCTTTGCGACTGTTTTTGACTTCAACGTCTTGGAAGAGATGAAACAGATGGACGGCAAATGCGTTTCTTTACATCCGAACGCGCAAGGAGATGAAATCGATGTTAAGTCTATCGAATTGGCCGACGTGCAACCTGCTGGAGGCGCAGGTGCTGCCTCTCAAGCGAAAACCTTGGGCGAATCCGGCATTTCCATCAAGCAGAAGCAATGGCCCGGTAGGTTCGCGTTGGATTCGTCTGAATTCAACGACCAAGTCGTTGGCGGAAAGTCGAAAAATCTGGAATTATTGCGAGGACGCACGCCGAATTGGATTCAATTGCCTGCCTCGGTCGCCCTTCCGTTTGGAACGTTCGACGCGACTTTGAACGATCCAGTCAACGCGCAAGTAAAATCGAAGCTGGAGTCTCAGATTGTCGCTTTGAAGCAATTCGACGACTCCAAAGACGGCGACGGTTTTCGCGCGTTGATTGATGACATCAAATCAACCATCTCTTTGTTGAAACCACCGAAAACTTTGCAGTCTGAGCTTGAATCCTGCTTCAATAAAGAAAGTTTAGCGTGGCCTGGAGATTTGGAAACTTCCGAAGAAGGCAAGGAAGCTTGGAAAACCATCTGCGCTGTTTGGGCCTCCAAATACAACGAGAGAGCGGTTTTGTCATGCAAAAAAGCTGGTTTGAACCACGACGATTTGAACATGGCGGTGTTGTGCCAACCGGTGGTGAACGCGAAATACGCCTTCGTGTTACACACGGTGCATCCACAAACGAACGATCAAACTGAAATTTACGGCGAACTCGTCTGCGGCATGGGCGAAGCGTTAGTCGGTAACTTTGCCGGTCGTGCGTTGAGTTTTACGGTGAAGAAATCGGATTTAGATCGACCAACGATCAACGGGTTCCCTTCAAAATCGAAAGGTTTGTTCATGCGACAAAACACGCTGATTTTCCGATCGGACTCGAACGGTGAGGATTTAGAAGGGTTTGCCGGCGCTGGTTTATACGACTCTATTTGCATGAACGAAGCGAGTTTAGAATCCATCGATTATACGAACGAACCGATTTCGAACAACGAAGATTTCAGGAACCAAATGTTGAGCGCAATTGCAAAATGCGGGATGGAGATTGAAAACTTGTTGGGATCAGCGCAAGATATTGAAGGCGCGATTACTGAGGACGGTAAATTGTTTGTCGTGCAAACCAGACCGCAAGTGTTTTAGAGTGAGAGAGAGAAGGAGATGGAGAGGATACATGATAATACATTGAAAATAAAAGTATTCGAGAAAAGCGAGCGCAGCGCAAAATAAAAGTCAAACAATAATAAGCTGACAATGAACGAAAAGTGTAGTTTCAAGTATATAATAATACGAATGATTTGAATATGAATTAAAATTACAGCTGATGATACTGTATTGTGAGGTGTATGTGTCAATCACGCGATAAACGTTCCCGTCGTTTTGTCTCTCTCTTTTTTATGTATGTAATACCTTATTTGTGTGCACGTTTCCTTCCTCGACCTTTCAACCGACGAGTTCGCCAAGCATAGCTTCGGGAGGTAAATATTTCTTCAACACGTTTGGCGGGTGCAACATGTCAAATTCCTCCGTGGCGTCTTTACCAGCGAACAACATGATCGCCTTCTTTCCGCCGGGGTGGTCCGGTAAAAACTCCGTCACGTCGTACACTTTCCCGTGCAAAATCACCCAACAGTCGTTTTCTTTATCGTGCTTTGCAACTTCGGCTTCGGTCAATCCTCCTCCCGAGGAGGATGCCGTCGTCTTGGCGCCCATTTTTGGATTGAAGTGCCCGTTGATGTTCGCGACTCTGTTTAACGCACCCTGCGCGTCGCTTATTCTCGAGTACGCGTTGACGTTACCACCACCGTTTCTCATTTGCTTGACGATATTCATCCCAGCGACTCTGCCAAAGACCACGCAATCTAACAAAGAGTTCCCGCCCAAACGGTTTCTCCCGTGGACGCCTCCGGCGGCTTCGCCGGCGCAAAACAAACCCGGAATCGGTCTTTTATTTGCGTCTAAAACTTGAGAATCACCATTGATGCTCAAACCCCCCATGGTATAATGGACAACCGTACACACGATGGCGACGTGAAATGTCGAGTCGTTCATATCCAAAGGCGCGTTGTGAAAAAACTTCTTACCGTACGGGCACGATTTCGTTTGCGCGCAGCGATTGTATTTCTCAAACGTCTCTTGCAAATGCGACGGGTCGATGCCCATCTCTCTGGCGACTTCGTTCCCGGAGTTGAATTTTTTCATAATGCCTCTCCCGACGTAGTGTTTGCAGTGCCATTCGATTTCTTTGGACGCTTTCCCGTTTAAGATTAATCGGAATGGACCTTTGTTTCGGTTCATTTCACCGGAAACGTAATCTCGTCTCCCGAGCTCGTCGCAGAATCGATTCCCGTCCGCATCTAACAAGATACCGCCGACGCCTCTCAAAGCTTCCGCGGCTAAAAATTTCACCTTTGCATCCGGTTCGGACGGATTCACTAATCCCGTCGGGTGGACTTGCACGGATTCCATGTCCACGACGCCGGCGCCAATCTCTTGGGCCATTTTAATCCCGTCGCCCGTGCAGTGATCGCCATTTGTCGTCGGTAAATTCGTCACGTCTGGTCTGTATTTCGATAACAAAGAGGTGTTCGTGTAATCCGCGCCGTACCCTCCGGTACACACCACCACCGGTCCAAACGCCTGTTGCGTTTGTCCTTTCTTGTCTGTATATTCGCACCCAATTACCGCTCCGTTCGCGTCTTTCAGTAACCTCTTCACGTTTGCCTTGGTCATAATCTGCGCTTTTTCATTGTTTGTTTTTTCGCAAACTTCCTCCAACGCCTCCATCAACGCGTACGTGATCGTAAACCCGGGAAATCTCGCTTTCCCTCGGTGCGTTCTCGGATAGGAGTGTCCGCCCAACTGAGAAATCAAACTCAAATCGAGATTAAACCTGTCAACGAGCCAATCGACGGCACTTCCGCTGCCGTGCGCTAACACTTTAGCCAACGGTACCGTGTGTTCCGGTGCGGTCGTGTGGTTCACTCCAGCTGCGCCTTTGAGACAGTCTTGCTCGAACGCCTCGGCGGAGTCTTGCGCGGCTGCGCCGCCGACTCGTTTTTGCGTCTTCGTCGGCGCTCCTGTTTTTGCGTTTCAGAATGAAAAAGAAGAAGAAGAATTTACGAATGAGATGAAGGCACGTACACGCGCATCTGCTATTGCGCAGAGCGCCTGGCTGCTCCAAACGAAATTATTTTTTTTTCTCTCCCTCTTTCTCTCTTCGACTCGACTTTTGATATATAAACTGACTTGACTTGACTTGACCCTCTCTCTCTCTCTCTTGATGAGTCAGATTTCCGTTAAAAAACGAATTTTTTCACGCGAGAAAGGCAAGGCGCGCTTTTTTATATAACATTGTATCTCTCTCTTTCTCTTCGGCGAAAAGAGAGAGAGAGAATTAAGAGAGAGAAAGAAAAGAGCGTTCGCGCGGAGATGCGCAAATCATCATCGCTCTTCTTCGTTGGAAAGAAAGAGAAAGAGCGAAAAGAGAGAAAAGAGAGAAAAATCGAGATCCAATTGACGCGCGCGCAAAACACAAAAAAGCCGCAAAAATAACGAGATTTTCTTTACAAAAAAAGGAAAAGGGAAACGCTCATACCGTTTATCCCACTCGTCGCTTTCGTCGAGTTTCCTCCTAAAAAAGCCGACTTATCCAAGAGTAAAACCGAGCCTCCGTTTTCTAATATCGTGTGCGCGGCGGAGAGGCCGGCTAAGCCACCGCCGATGACGATTACTTTAGACATGATTTGATTCTTTGTGAGGATTTTGGAAAAAAAAGTGAAGAGAGAGAATATAAAAAACAAAAATATCACAAACAACGAGAGAAAAAGGAAGAAAAAAATATCGGCAAAACGAACGAACTTTTTTTGAAACCCCGCAGCCAGGCAGCCCTCCTGAAACCTAATTTTTGGCGAGAAACTCGAAAAGCGTTTTGTTTTCTATTGTTCGTCGTGTCTCCTCTGGGGGGTTGTGTTGGTTCGTTACAACAAAAGAAGGAAAGGAAAGAAATGAAGCGCAGTCACCGCGTGGGCGGTCGCGTGTTGTTGCAACGAATACTGCTGAATCAACGTCATCATCATCAAAAACAACAACAACAACTTCTGTTCCCCCGGGTGGCGGCGGCTTCGTCGTCGTCGTCGTCGCGTTACTACTACTACTACTCTCGGTGCCGTAATGACAACGTAACTTGTTCTTCTTTTTTGTCTTCTTCTCGTTCCTCCTCCCTCGATGATGATGAAGATGCGAATATCGACGGGGAAAATTTGACGGCGAGAAGAAGAAGAAGAAGAAGAAGAAGCGCAGAACGAGAACAAAAACAACAGCAACTCGTGGGCGGTGATGGAACGGGAAGAAGAAGAATAACGACGACGACGACGCGCGAGAGCATCAACAGACGAGATTATAACCGCAGCGCGAGCACCAGCGGCGCTACAAATACGAACAACAAATCTTCTTCTAGTTTTAGTTCTGCAGCAGCAGAAGTAAATACAAATAAATATGAAGCGGAGACGAATGCGACGACGATGCACATCTCCTATCCGGCGTTTCATGTCTGGGGGAGCAACACGGGCGTCGGAAAAACGCTCGTTTCTGGTGGACTAATCAAAGCGGCGTCGTCTTCGAAAGGAAACAGCGACGACTTTGAGAACAGTTCTTGTTTGTATTTGAAACCGGTACAAACCGGGTTTCCCGAAGACTCGGACGCGCAGTTCGTTTTCGATTGTAGTGGTAGTAATAGTAGCAGCAGCAACAGTAGCGATGACGATAAGAACAGTAAAGGAAGAGTCACGACTGGCGCGCACGCCGCGAAATGTACCGATACTACCACCACTAATAATAATAATACTACTACTGATGATGATAGCGATAATAACAATAGTAATAAAATCTGGTGTCACACGGAGTTTGCGTGGAAAATAGCGGCTGGACCGCACGTCGCGGAGAAACTGGAAGGGAGACCAGTGACGGACGAGGACGTCGTGAACGCCGTACGAAATCGAATGGAGGAGTTTCACAATAATAACAACAATAATAACAGAAAGTTTGCACTCGTAGAAACTGCCGGAGGCGTTGCATCACCTTCCTCTTCTGGGAATTTACAATCGAACGTGTTAGCGAGATGTCGATTACCGGCGATATTAGTCGGCGATGGACGATTAGGTGGCGTTTCTGTGACGTTAACGTCGTACGAGTCTTTACTTCTGAGAGGATACGACGTCGCGTGCATCGTTTTAAGCAACGAAGGCTACGATAACCACGAAGCGATTGCAAAGAACGTCCCATCAAACGTGAAGGTATTCTCGTTATCAAAGCTACCAGACGAAGGCGACGGACAAAAATGGGTGCATGCGCAAAACGACACCTTTCGAGACATATACGCGCACCTCGTTCAATGGCACGCAAAACGCGTGGAAGCATTGAATGGATTAGCAAATGATGCGTTGGATACTTTATGGTGGCCATTTACGCAGCACGAGATGGTCAAAAAGGATATGGTGGCGGTAATCGATGGACGATCTCAGGATGATTTTGTCATTTACGACGAGAAGACGGAAACAGTGCAACACAGATTCGACGCAGCCGCTTCGTGGTGGACGCAAGGCATCACGAGCGATAAAGCGAACGAGAGTCTACATCGAGCCCTCATGCACGCGTGCGGTCGATACGGACACGTTATGTTTCCTGAAAACGCGCACGCGCCGGCGTTGGAAGCGGCCAAAGCGATACTTGACGGTCCAGCGAAAACATGGGGTAAAAGAGTTTTCTTCTCTGACAACGGAAGCACGGCGACGGAAGTTGGCATTAAAATGGCTTTTCGACAGCGGTACGTAAATCTTGGTTTACTTTCGAAAGACGGCGTCGAACGCGCGAAGCAAGCGAACGATGCGAGCGCGTTGAATGCGCTGCCTAAACTTAGAATCTTAGCGTTAGATGGTTCGTATCACGGAGACACGTTGGGTGCTATGGACATGCAATCGCCTTCGATTTTTACCGGAAGTTTGCAAACGCCTTGGTACGAACCGAGAGGACTATTTTTAAACGCACCTACGCTTGCGTTAAAAAAGCAAAAGTGGACCGTGGAATGCCCCGCGGAGGAGTTAGTCGTAGGAGAACGGAGTTCTTCTTCGTCTCTGGTGGTTTTAGATCAATTCGAGAGTAAAGCGGATGCACTTGACGTGAAAAAGAGAAAATCTTCCTCCTCGGCGACTCGATATGAGGCACTCATAGACTCCGTTCTCGACAACGCTGAACGTCTCAGTAAATCTGGCGAGGCTCCTGAAATTGGCGGGTTAATCATGGAACCCGTCTTACACGGTGCTGGTGGGATGGTCTTGATCGATCCTCTATTTCAATCCATTTTGATGCAAAAGTGTAAGCAACGAAAGATTCCAGTGGTCCTCGACGAAGTTTTCGCTGGCATCTGGAGATTGGGCGCAGAAGGCGCGTGGGAACTTCTCGATTACGAAACCCCAGATATTTCCTGTTACGCGAAATTATTAACCGGTGGTTTGGTTCCCATGGCGGCTACCGTGACGACGGAAGAAATCTTCGATTCGTTTTACGGTCCGGGGAAGCCGCAAGCTCTTCTTCACGGCCACTCATACACGGCATACCCGATTGGATGCGCTGTAGCTGCGCAAGCTTTGAAGGTGTACACAGACGAAACGATGAATCCAAATTTACCTTCTTCTTCCTCGGCGTCGTCGTCGTCGTCATCGACGCATCATTCATCGTCGACGAAATCAAAATCGATTCGATTGAACGAATTCTGGGACGAAACAATATTGAAACGACTCAGCGCTTTAGACTCCGTCGAGAGAATCATCTCCATCGGATGCGTCTTCGCCATGGAGCTAAAAGTCCCCGACGGTGGTCCAACTGGATACGCCTCCAATATTGCCAAAGACGTCGTCTTAAAGCTCCGAAAATACGGCATCCAAGCTCGACCAATTGGTAACGTCTTGTATTTAATGGCCAGTCCGACGACGCCGCGAGAAAGTTGCGATCGAATGTTACGCGCGGTCGTCGACGAGTTGATAAAACCGTAATGTTTCGTTGAGAATATGTGCGCGCAAGGAAGAGAGGAGGAGGAGAAGAAGAAGAAGAAGAAGAACGGGAGTAGGAGTAGGAGTAGGAGCAGTGATTAATTATTATTTAATGAGCAAAACACCGCTTTTAGAAGTCATTTTCCGAAGAAGAAGAAGAGATAAAAAGATCATTTATTCACACTTCCCTTTCCCCCTATTCTGCTATTCCCCATAAAAGAAATACAGTTGACGCGATTAAAAACGACACAACAGAGAGAAAGAAAGAAGTCAAACGCATCAGATATATAAAAAATTGATTTTATGATCGTCTCTTCGCTCGTCGAATCGATCGAGAAAGCCTCGACCGAGGAAGAAATCTTCGACGTCGCGGTGAGAGCGACGTCGTCGGTGAATTTCTTCTCCGGTTTCGCGGAACTTTTGAGCGCTTTAAACGAGAAGAAGGAATTCGCTTCTTCTTCTTCTTCTTCCCGCGAACTGCTCGAACTGTTTTCGTACGGCACGTTTGAAGAGTATCTAGAGAGAGAGGGAAAAGAGAAAGAATCGTTGCGGTTAAACGCGAAGCAGGTGGAAAAGTTGAAGCAACTCTCGGTCGTGACGTTATCGTCGTCTCTTTCGACGACGACGACGAAGGAATCGAAGAGAGTCTTGTCCTACGAGATCTTGTTACAAAAATTAAAACTGAATTCGGTTCGAGAACTGGAGGATTTTTTAATCGAAAAAGTCATCTCGCCCGGTCTCGTGAAAGGCGCGATGAATCAAAGACTGTCCGTGTTTGAAGTCCACTCTTCGATTGGACGAGACCCGGACAGGCAAAAAGGAAGAGTGGAAGAGATGTTGAAAACTATGAGAGAGTGGAAGCAGACGTGCGACGACGCTTTGAGAGACATCGAGAATCAAATAGTGGAGACGAAGACGGATTTGGCGATGGAAGAGATTAGGAAAGTTGATTTGCAAAGGAAGCAAGAGGAGGCGGAGAAACGAGCGACCGCGAACGCGTGTGGGGGTGGCGCCGTCGTCGAAGAAGAGGTGGACGTGGCGATGAAGGAGGAATCGGGAAGCGCCGGAGGAACAAAAAGAAAGAAGTAAAATAGTAGAGCACGAACACCTTAGAAAAACATAAAATAGTAGGGAGCATTCACTAGAGCATCATTAGAGAAACACAAACGAGAGAAGACTTATTCTATCTGATCTACGCGCGGCGCAATTGTCAACAAATTGATCGAAATATATATAAATATACGTTCATATTCATTTTTAGATATTCATATAGATATTAGAAAAAACTACTCTTCTAGATGTGTGGTTGCGTCGCGCCACCAATATTACCTTCATTATTTCAAACCGTGATTTAAAACAAAATTAGAACGCGGAGGCTCTGGAGACGACGTAGACGCGAACCTTGTTGTCGGAGTAACCGGCAAACAAAGTTTGACCATCCGCGGACCATTGCAAGGAGGTGCAGTGCGGCGGCATGGACTTCTTGCCAACCGGCGGGAACTCCGGGTGCAACTCGTCGACAATGCTCTTGGACTCCAAATCCCAAATCTTCACGCACGATTGCGTGGCGGCACACAACCAATATCTATTCGGCGAGAAGCACATGGAATAGATGATATCCCCGGCATCCAAAGAGTACAATCTCTTGCCTTCCGCTAAATCCCAGAGCATGGCAACACCATCCTTACCGCCAGAGGCGCACAAAGAGCCATCCGGAGACACCGTGACGGTGTTGATGTAGCCAGTGTGGCCAACCAAGTTGGTTCGCAACTTGCAGTTGTTCAAGTTCCACACCTTGACGAGCTTATCCCAACCACACGAGACGATGATCGGGTTCGACGGCGCCGGGGAGAATCGAACGCAAGAAACCCACTCGGTGTGGCCTTCGTGTTCTTGAATCGTGTACTTGCACTCGCCCAAAGTGTTCCACAACTTGATCGTCTTATCTCTGGAGCCAGAGACGATTTGTCTGTTGTCAACGGAGAAAGCGACGGACAAGACGTCTTTGCTGTGACCGACGAATCGTCTGGTGGTCGTGCCAGAGTTCAAGTCCCACAATCTCAAGGTACCGTCCCAGGAGCCGGACAAGGCAAACTGACCGTCCGAGGAGATGACGACGTCTTGGACAAAGTGCGAGTGACCGTGCAAGCGTCTCTTCGGGTAACCGTAGTTGCCCTCTTCTCTGGTCAAAGACCACAAGATGACGGACTTATCTCTGGACGAGGTCAAGAGAATGTCGGAGTTGTCGAGCGGAGTGGCGATGGAAGTCACCCAGCCTTCGTGTCTGTGTTTTTATGATGATGAGATAAACAAAAAGAGAGAAATGTCAGTCACGCGATGAGGTTCACACGCCGCTAAAGAAACAACGGCGGCAATCAATTACGTCAAAATCCAGGACCAATCGTCGAGGCCTTCTCTACTCGCGCGCGCTGGACACACACACACACACACACCGCGAAAAGAAGAAGACCACCTAATGATAAAAAAGAAATGCTTCTCTCCTCCCCCGCACACGGTCATGATGATGAACCTAAAATGGTAGGCGCCGGAGGAAAAAAAAATCATCGATCCGTAAACCGGATGCAAACTCATACGCGCGAACGATATCACTCACCCTTCGAGGACGCCTCTTAAAGTTAAAGTTTCCATTGTTTCAGTTGTTACGTTATTAAGTAAGTTTTTTTTTTCTTTTACGACGACGACGCGCGCGCGTATATATTAAAGTGAGGAAGGACCCAGGGAGAGAGAAGACCTCCTTTTTCCGTTTTGGGCCAATTCAATAATTTTGGCTTTTTGTCTTTTTCGCCTTTTTTTCTTCCTCTCTCTTCTTCATTTTTTTTTTGAATCCAAAAGTTGTTTTTTCTCTGAGTGAGAGAGAGAACGCACGAAGGAAGAGCGCGCTGTTTTGCGATCTCTTCTTCCTCTTCTTCCTCTTCTTCCTCTTCTTCTTCTCTCGCGAAGTTCCCGCGCGGAAGACGGAGCGAGGAACAACGCGCGGGCGGGCGAGAGAGAGAGAGAGAGAGAGAGAAAAGGAGCGATAAAAGAAAAGAAGAGTGATACTATATATAAAAAAGCGTGCGCGCGCGTGGGGGACAAATAATTCAAAGAAAGAGACGAAGAGAAAAAAAAAGGATCGAAAAAATGAGCAAGTTGAACCAATCGAACAACAACAACAACAACAACAACAACAACAACAACAACAACAACAACAACAACAACAAACGACGTCGAACGGCGACGGGCACGGCGATTACGAAAGCGCAAAATCTTTCGAACGCGCAAGTCGCGCTGTTTCACTGCTCGTACTGTCAAAAGGACATATCGTCCGTGGTGAGAATGAAATGCGCGCAATGCGTGGGCGTGGACTTGTGCGTGGAGTGTTTCAGCGTCGGCGTGGAACCGTACCCGCACAAAGCGGGACATCCGTATCACGTGATCGATGACTTGTCGTTTCCACTGCTGACGTTAGATTGGGGCGCGGATGAGGAGTTGTTGCTGTTAGAAGGCGTAGAGATATTCGGTTTGTCGAACTGGACGGATGTGAGCGAACACGTCGGGACGAAAACAAAGAGTCAGTGTCAACAACACTACGTGGAGGAATACGTGAAGTCACCGGCGGCGCCGTTGCCGGATATGAGTAAAGTGCTCGGTAAAGGATATAAGAAACTAACCGAGGAAGACCAAGCCGAGTTGAGGAAGAAACAGAAACAAAAGAACAAGCTGAAAGAGGAGAACGAAATCGACGGAGCGGGAGACAAAGAAAACGGAGCGTTGAATCAAGACGTGGAGATGACCTTGTTGCAACAAATGTCCAAACCTGGAGAGATTCGGGCGGAAGGAAATATCTCCGAGTTGACGGGGTATAACGTGAAGAGGAACGAGTTCGATCCGGAGTACGACATTGAAGCAGAGTTGCCGTTGGCGGAGATGGAGTTTCGAGAGTTGGACACCGAGGAGGATAGAAAATTAAAAATACGCATGATTGAAATATACAACGAGCGCTTAGCGGAGAGACAGAGACGAAAGAATTTCATCTTAGAGAGAGGTTTGTTGAACGTTAAGAAACAGCAACTGTTCGAGAAGAAAAGATCGCAGTACGAGAGAGATTTACACGGCACGTTGCGAGTGTTTATGCGATATTTATCGCAATCGGAGTACGACGTGTTGTTGGAAGGTTTAGCCGCGGAGAATAAAATTAGAACGCGAATTGGCGAGTTGAAAGAATATCGACGAAACGGGATTACGACGTTACAAGAGGGTGAGAACTACGACGTTGAGAAGAAACGACGGATGGAAGAGTTTGCCAGATTGAAGTCGTTCGAGTCGCCGCACTCTAGAAAGAAAGGATTCACTCCTTTGCCGTTGGCGCAACCGCAACCGGGAGGAGATGGCAAATCGAATACGATTTTCCCGTCCCCCGGTGGTAGATCGGTAAAAACGGACCATCACGGCAACTCTTATTTATCATTTGGTTCGAAGAAGAGAATGTACATTCCTTTGGATTTAGCCACGTTACCAGGCGTGGAGCTTTTGAGTAAACAAGAGAAGGAGCTGTGCGTGATGAATCGAATGTTGCCGGTGCAATTTTTAATGGTCAAACAACAGTTGATGAAGTTGAGTCAAGAGAGGGGCAAATCCAATCCGATTAAAAGAGCCGAGGTGAGAACGATGTTTAAAATCGAACCGATTAAAGCGCTCAGAGTGTACGAACTGTTGTGTCAGTGCGGATACGTTATATCCGGCGACGAAAAGAAAGTTCAAGAAGAGGAAGAGGAGAAGGAAGAAGAAGAGGAGGAAGAAGAAGAGGAAGAAGAAGAAGAAGAAGAAGAAGAGGAAGAGGAAGAGGAAGAAGAAGAGGAAGAAGAAGAGGAAGAAGAAGAAGAAGAAGAAGAAGACGACGACGACGAAGATGCTTCCGTCGAAGAAGAAAGCGAAGAGGAATCCGATTCGTGATTTATAGCACAAAGCGATAGCATATTTGTAATTTAGTTTAATTTTGTTTTATTATAATCTAGTAGTAAGACAACGCGCGAAGTACGCATAACACCTCTTCTCTCTCTCTCTCTCTAATGTATATGTATGATGTGACAATGCTTTTTCCTTTTCTTCTTATCCTTCTTCTTCTTCTTAGATATCCGCGATATCGTCGAAATCGAAAAAGTCGTCGTTCTCGTCTCTCTCCTCTTCGAACGTGTCGGTTTCGTTCACCCGAATCGAATCCGGAAGTTCCCCGTACGCTTTCAAACTTCTCGCCTCTTCTGCGGTATACTTTAAAATCACGTCCGCTTTCTCGTCTTGAAAGTCTCTCAAGCCGAGTAGAACGATATCCGAGGTGTTCACCCACACTTTTTTTCTCATCTTCCCTCGAATGTGACACAAGCGTTTCACGCCGTCGATGCATTGCGCTTCTAACCTTCCGTTCCCTAACATTCTCAACACTTGCGCGTACTCTTGTCCGTCTTCCTTAAAAATCAACTCTCTCTTCTCGTCCGAATCGTTTTTCCCTCTTCGTCGGTTTTTGCCTCCTTTTCCTTTCGCTTTCGGCATGTTGTTGTTCTTCTTCTTCTTCTTCTTCTTCTGATGTGTGTTTTGTTTTTAAAAACTCTTCCTTCTCCTATATAAAATGGGGCTTCCGATTGATTGCTCTTCTTCTTCTTCTTCTATTACGCACAAAGAAAGTTCTCGTATTATCGAAAGAGAGCAGCGGTGTGTGTGTGGTCGGGTCGTGCGCGCGCGCGTCTCTTTGCTTCTCGCCGATTTTCTCTCGACAATAAAACAACAGACAGAGACAGACAGAGAGGCGACTGACTGTGTGTCAAACGCTCGCGTTCGTTCGTTTTTTATCCCGCCGCTGTTTTTTTTTGAAGCACTTCTCCTGCGACTGACTTCTTTTTCTCGTTTTTTTTTGAACTCACGCACACTCGTGTTGGTGCGCTGTGAGACCTGAATTTGGCAATTTGCCTCTGACTGCTACTACAAAACTAGACCAACGACACCCCAGAGAAGAGAAAAGAAGGAGTGGAGTGGAGTAATCAAAAAACAATCTTTTTCTCTCACCATATCAAGAACCAAACAACAAGAACAACAACAACGAACGGACGGCGTAAAAATCAATCATGATTAAGATGTGCTGCTCGAAATCCGTCATCGTTAAATCTTCCTCTCATCACTCGTATTATTACAGCTGCTCTCGCTTGCGAAGTTCTTCGTGTTCTTCGAGTTCTTCGAAGAGGAGTTCTCTTCAGCAACCTCAGAGATGCGTCGTCGGGGGTGTGAGCGCGCTGGGGAGCAGTAACAGTACCAACAACAACAACAACAATAAGAACAGAAGAAGGAACTTTTACCATAGCACCACTATTACTGCTTACAACAACAACAACAATAATAATAGCAATAGCCTCGCGGCGGGGATTTCTTCGAGAAGATGCCTCGCACCGATTCAACAAAGACGACCGATGGTGATGGTTTCTTCGTCTTCTTCTTCTTCTTCTTCTCAAATAACAACAACAACAACTGCTTCGTCGTCGTATAAGAGAAGAGACCGTCTGGCGCAAATCAAATCGAACGATAACGGGAAATCAAAACTAGGCGAAACTCTCGAACTCAAAGGATGGGTGAGATCTATCCGAGCGCAGAAAGACCGCGCGTTTATCGATTTAAACGACGGGTCGGACATGTCAGGGATGCAAATGGTGGTGTTGCAAGAACACGTGGACGAAAGCGTATGGGGACTAGTCACGGCGACGCCGAGCGAAGTGTCCACCGGGGCATCGATTCGAGTGAAAGGGAAAGTCGTAGAATCCCCGGGGGGAAAGCAGTCCGTGGAAGTTTTGGTGGATGAGTTGGAGATTATCGGTAGAGCGGACCCGGCGACGTACCCGTTGCAAAAGAAGAGACACACGTTGGAATATTTACGATCGATTGCGCACTTGAGACCGAGGACGAATACCATCGCCGCAGCGTCGAGAGTGAGAAACCAATTGGCGTTCGCGACGCACCAGTTTTTTCAACAGAATGGGTTTTTATACGTGAACACGCCGATTATTACCGCCTCGGATTGCGAAGGTGCCGGGGAGCAGTTTCAAGTGACGTGTTTGTTGAACGGTTTAGAAGGAGAAGAAGGAAACTCTTCCTCTTCGGCTTCCTCGAAGGAAGACGTTGAAAAAGCGGAGCAAAAAGTGAAAAGTCAAGGGGACGTCGTGAAGAAAACGAAAGCGGATAAAGGAGAAGGCAACGCGACGAAAGAGGACGTCGATCGAGAGGTGAAAAAATTGTTACAGTTGAAGGAAGAGTTGGAAGGACTCTCGGCGAAAACGACGACGGTGAAAGAGTTGCCGAAACTCAAATCCGGCGGCATCGATTACGAACAAGATTTCTTCGCCAAACGCGCGTATTTGACCGTCTCTGGCCAGTTGAACGGTGAAATTATGGCGAGCGCAGTCAACGACATTTACACATTCGGTCCGACGTTTCGAGCAGAAAACTCAAACACGTCGAGACATCTCGCGGAATTTTGGATGGTTGAACCCGAGTTGGCGTTTGCGGATTTAAACGACGACATGGATTGCGCGGAAGCGTATTTGAAGCACTGCATCACGCATGTTTTGAAACACTGCGACGAAGACTTGGCGTTCTTTGAAAAGAACATTTCCAAAGATAATTTGAGGGAACGATTACAGAACGTCGTCGATCAAGATTTTGCTCGAATCACGTACACGGAAGCCGTGGAACACGTCTTGTCGGCTAAGAAGAAATTTGAGTTCCCTATCGAATGGGGTAGCGATTTACAATCCGAACACGAACGATATATTTCTGAGGAGGTGTACAAAGACCGACCGGTGATTGTTCGCGATTACCCGAAAGATATCAAAGCGTTTTACATGCGCGCGAACGACGACGGTAAAACCGTCGCGGCGATGGACGTTTTGGTCCCGAAAGTTGGTGAATTAATGGGTGGCTCGCAAAGAGAAGAACGTTTGGACGTTTTGGAGAAGAAAATCGAGGAAGTTGGTTTAGAGAAAGAATCGTACTGGTGGTATTTGGAGTTGAGAAAGTATGGCTCGGTCCCGCACAGCGGCTTTGGTTTAGGTTTCGAACGATTAGTCCAATACGTCACCGGTGTAGAGAATATCAGAGATGTGATTGCGTTTCCTCGATATCCAGGTAGCGCGGACTTCTAGTATATGTTTTGAATACTATTATTGTTATTACATCTACGCGAACATATTGATTTCTTTATATAAAAACTACACGCGCCCGCGGTTCTATTACAAACTATATACCGTGTTCTAAATAAGTAAATTCTTCTCTTTATCGTGACAATACTTCTCTTTTCGCTCGCGTCACCGAGTGCAAACTTCCAGAGACGCACACTACGCCTCTGCCGTTATTCTTTTTCACTAAAATATCTCTCGCGTATTTCATAGCCTCCGAAAAATCCTGAATGACAACTCCTTGGAAATACTCGCTCCGTGCAATGACTTCCGGCGAGGTCGATCGCAAATCTTTCCCGGCGACGTCTACTTTCGTGGCGATCATCTCAACCCTCGAAGGCGTCTCGGCTAACGCTTTCGTTATGCCGGAGTGGTTTTTATCCGACGCCATGGCGAGGACAAACACCATGGGTTCATTTGGAAAGACCTCGAGAAGCGTTTTTCTCAAACACACCGCCGACTCTTCCGTGTGTGCGCCGTCGGCGACGATTGTGATGTTGTCGTCGTCGTTACGATCATCCTCATCGCCATCACCATCTGGAGAGGACTTATTTTGTGGTCTTGGGCGTCGGAGAATCTCGAAATTTCCAGGCGACGATACCGAGGAACACGCTTCGAAACCGTCGCGAATACTTTCCCACGTGAGTTTGTCCCATTTCTTCCCCGTTGTTGTTTGTGTCGTCGTTGTCGTCGTTGTCGTCGTCATCATGTGAGATAAAACGTTCAGAGCTAACTCGGCGTTTTCTCTCTGATGCGGACCGAGTAACGGAAGATTGATGGATTCTTGGAACTCTCGTACTTTATCTCCTCCCGAAGGTACACTCAAGGAGACTCTTTGTTTGAGTATCGCATTATCAACATTGATATCTACGAACCGTACTTTCGCTTCATTTTCGATGACAACACCACCTCGATCGCGAACTTCTTCGCGAATTAATTCGTCCACTTTCCGATCGTTTTGATGCCCGATGAACGTCGGTCTCGATGGTTTGCAAATACCAGTTTTCGCTCGGACAATGGATTCTATACTCCCTCCGAGTGCCTCTAAATGTTCCTCGCCAATGTGCGTCAATATCGCACATTCCAGCGAATTTTCGTCAAACACGTTCGTCGCATCCCGTATGCCACCTAATCCAACTTCTACTAAAGCTATGTCTACATTTTTTTGCTCGAAGTATTTCAACGCCATCCCCGTTAAAACTTCGAAGTGCGTCAACTGCTTCAACTGTTTCATCCGTCGACGCGCTGCTGCCGTATCCTCTTCGTGAACATCATTTGCTGTCCTCGTCCAGATCTCTTCGAATAACTCGCTCAATTCATCGTCGTCGTATTTACCATTTACACGTATTCGTTCCGCGAATGAATGCACGTGCGGGGATTTATATGTCCCTATCGTATATCCCGCTTTCATTAGGCACGAAGAGAGGAGAGCGATTTGAGTGCCTTTACCTTTCGTGCCGCCAACGTGAATAGTTTTATACGTCTTCCCCTTATGCGGGTCGCCCAAAAGTCTCAAGAATACGTGCATTCGCTCCATGTTGAAAACATCGTTTAAATCGTCGTCCGTTCCCGCTTTCGACGGCACGCCTTTTTGTTCATGGTTTACGAACCTTTTGAGAAGTTGGTCCAAGCGATGGTCGTTGGAACTTCTCCTCCCACGGGGAGTCGAGGAAAAGAATTTTTTCTTTTCACCTTCAAAAACAATGAACTTGAACCGCCAACGCGAAAAGTCTCTCCCTCCGTGGATGCCCATGGACGATACAAGTCTTTGAAAGACTAGTCGACGTAGTTTCGGGGTCATCGAGATCGCCCTCTTTCTCCAAAGAGAGAAGAAGAGGGCGAGGCAAACAATGAGGAGGAACAAAGGAAAAAAAAAGAAATTAATTTCCATATTATATATTATAAACGTTTTATTCCCAAGTAATTATCGACGAAAACTAAATTGAATTTTAGTTTTAGTATACTGATATAACTATTTGATTACAATTCGCTAATTCGCTAATATAGTAGTACAATTTTTATTTAAAAGGAAAATAAATAGAAAAAATTCTCCGTTATCTTAATTTATATAACCTTTTTTTCATAATAAATTACTTTTTTCTTCTCTTTATCTCCGTTTTATTATGAGATCACTCAATGATATTAATGATTATACTCTGCATATCATGGTTATCTCCGTAATTAAAATTTATATTTTTAAATAAAATTTGAAATTTAATTATTCAGTTCCCAAAAAATGAATATTCTCTCGTGAATTAAATATGATGATTTGTATAAATATTTGTAATCAATTGCATATTTTATATTCCTGAAAAGCACGTCAGAAAGTCATTGTATTCTCTTTTTACATTTTTTCTTCGTCTATGAAAGACGAGAAGATTAGTTCGTTCCTTCCTCAGAGATAAATTTGTAATTCGAAAGAAAGACGAGGAAAAGTAAAACAAATGCACGTCACGAACGTTGGCGGTTCATTAACGACGGCGGTGTGTTTGTCGCTCATCGCGTGGTCGGTTCGTGTTTTGAGGTCGTCCAAGCCGAATCTTTTGAAGGACTTGCAGAGTCACCTGAAGAGCAAATCCACAGCAAACGACGGTTCCGGAAGTAACGAAAACAAAGCGACGTCCATCAACTCCATCAAACAGAAAGCTCGCAATGCGGCTCGACACGAGAGTTACGCGCGCCTATCTCCGCTTGCGTTTTGGCTTTTGGTGGGAACGAAACCGGTGGAGTTTTTCATCGTCGACGTGAGCGATCGAAACGAAAACTCAGACTTGGTTCGAGCGTTGCAAAGACGACTCATAAGCGAAGAGAAAGAGGAGGAAGCTAACGTTAACAGAAACAAGTCTTTATATTACGTGCGAATGGATTTGAGCGAAGTTCAGTTGCTTCTAAGAAACAGAAACTCGCCATCTTCCGCGTCGTCGACGTTTCGTAAGCGGTATCCGAGAACGAAAACTCCCGGTTTGCGAAGTAACTTGATATTCATCTCGCCTCACGGCAAACACGCCGCACAAGCTGCCGCACAAGCCTCGAGTCTGGGCTTTTCTCGATGTAGCACAGTCGTCGGGGGAATGGTGTCGTTGATTCCATTGTTAGACTCGGACATGAAATCGTTACTATCCGAGGAAGACGTTTCCTTATCCCGCGATGCGTTTATGACTTTATTGGAAAGCACGCACCTTCTTTCCAGCGGTGGCGCGGTCATCATAGACATACGAAGGTACGACGAAAGAGTGTACTATGGATCCGTCAGAGGTACAGTGCATATGCTCGTCGACCACATTCCAAAAGCGCTGTTGCTAGGCGACGAGGATTGGTTCCGTTCGTTTCGATTCCCAAAACCGAAACCAGAAACGTTTGTCGTTTTGTTAACGAGTTCTTCTTCGAGAGCGAACTGGGCGAGACAAGTCTTCAGCGACGCCGGCGTGACGAACGTGAAAACGTACTCGGTCGAAAACGGTTTCGCATGGGCGCAACATTCCAGATGTACGAAATACGAAATGTTCGAGGAAGGCGAGAAACCGCCTGAGATTATGGATTTGGGGAATAACCTGCCGTTTTCTCGAGCCAAAGGCGAGGGCGAGTTGCGGATCGAAAACGTGTTGGTGAGTTGATTGAAGTTCGTTACTTTAACAGAACATGAAGAAGAAGTAATAGCAGTAATAGTAATGATAGTAACGATAGCAGTGGTTTAGTTTAGAAGCAGTAGGAGCAGCGGCAGTTTGTAATCATTCGATAATACGAAAATCTCGAGATTTTTTGTTACTCTCATCAACGTCTCTTTAAGAGAAAAGGAGAAAAACCTCCGCCATAAGTACACCACAAGCCACATTCTTTTCACTCTCTCTCGTTGACAACAAAACAAGAGGAAGAACGCACAAAAATGACTTCATCGGGGAGCAACATTTCGATGATGTCCTCGTCTTCGAGGACGACTATGATGCTGGGAACACAAAATCATCGTCGTCGCGATCATCAACAGAAGAATAAGAATAAGAAGAAACCCAATGGCCTCGAGAGGTTGAATTATTTCATCAACCCGACGGGAAGAAATAATGATTACAGTAATAAAGCGTTAGAGTGGAACAATTCTTCTTTCTCCCTGAATACTTTGCAAGAAAACGCGGAAAAGTTTGTGAAGCACGTGAAATCTTATCGAATCACCCGAGTAGAAGAAGTTGAAGGTGAAGAAGAAGAAGGAAAAGAGAAGAAAAATTCGGCGTTGATGAGAGCTTCAACAACAGCAAAGAATAATAGCACGACGACAATGACGACGAGAAGAAGAAGAAGAAAAAATGACATTGAAATAGTAGAAGATATTATTGAAGGAGACGAGGACAATAATGAAGAGGAAAATTATACGCTCGTGTGCGCACAAACGTACGAAACCGATCGAGAAACGAGAGACTTAGTATCCATGGAAATAGCGCAGAAAGGAGTGCTGCTCGGGTCGTTGATGATGGAGAAAGTGTTGGAGCGAGGCTGGTGGGACGACGCGATGGACGAGTCTTCAGCCAGAACCGCCTTGGATGCATCTCCAGCGTTAGAATTCCAAGCGTTAAAAAGACAACAGAGAAGAGATTTAAACGCAACTGTTCGTCAAGCAATTGAAGAAGAGTTGGGAACGACTATCGATTTCAAAACGCTCGTGAAGAACGTCATCGAGAAGGTTTTCAAAGAAGCCTCAGGGGTGTTACCAAATGAAATACTCTTGACGCAAAGAATGTCAGATGAGATTGTCAGGGACGCGTTGGCTTCTCCGAAAGTTAGTTTGTACAAGAACACGCTTCTATATTTGTCGGAAAACGAGGAGGAGTTTGCCATCTCGTCTTCGAGAAGAGATTTTAGCATCCAAGCCGAGTTCGAAGCTAAAAGAGTTTCGTCGACAAATAATAATAATTTGCACCCTTTAGCGGTGGTAACGTTATCGATTATCGAAGATATGTCCGTTTCGATTTCAGAAGGCATTACGAAAGCCGTGTTGTCGACGAACGCATTTGGTCTCGTCTCAAACTTGAAATCTTCGAGAGTTTTGAACAAGTTTCGCAACCAACAGAGATTTTCAAAGTTTCTCTTCGATAACTATCGGGACGTGGAGAATATTTTCTCGGATAGGTTTGAGTTGTACGGATATTACGCGGAAACTGATCAATTGATCAAACGAACTCTGTTCATGCAAAGAGTCAACGAGTTGGAGAAATTAAGAGGTTTACGATACCTCGTTTCCATCGTTCTCGAGGCGTTGGATGTTTTCGTGCCTATTATGTTTCAGGCGTGGCGAAACGCGACTAAAGTAGCCACCTACCTCCTCGTAGTCGTATTGGGAAGGAGCATTGGGTTAGTTTATCGAGGAATCAAGGACGTAGTGGACGATTCGAGAAATCGAAATAGCGCCTTTTAATACGATCATATCCATGACTTTTCTTTTAGTATCATTTATGAATCTTTTTCAGCTCTCTTCTCGAGTATATTAGTATTACAATATCATCTCACAGCCGGCGACCGAGTGCTAGAGACTTTTCTTCTTATTCGTTTTTCGTTTTATTATGTCTTCTTTCCTTTTCCTACTGTATTATTGCAAATTGAACATCCGTCTCGCCAGGTTTCTTTGAATCGACCAAGAGTCAGTCCCAACGTCTACGTTCGCTTGAGAGTTCATGGACGTCTTCGCGATGTCCACTTGTAAAGCGAGCTCGTTATTTCTGTGACGCACAGTCGTGATGTCCCCGATTTGATCGGCAGTGCCCATATCTTTCACGAATTTCATAAATTGAATGAAAATACCCGGCAACGTGCGGTAACTCGCATAGTTTATGCCAAACTTTGCCGCCTCTTCTTTGACAATTTTCGCGATGGCTGGGTAGTGGACGAAGCAAATCGCCGGGAACAAATGGTGCTCCACTTGCAAATTTAACCCACCGGTGAAAAAGTTTCCGATTCTTCCTCCCCAATCAGCGGATGTGACTAATTGCTGGACGCCCCAATCTCTTTCCCAAGCTTCACCGCCGGTATCTTCCGGAACTTTCGCTTCTGCAACGTTGTGAGAAACGGCAAAAGTGCACGCCAGCACCATACCTTGGACGGCAACAAACGAAGCAATACCGGCGAGAACAGCAGACGTGGCGTGATTCGCTAACGGCGCCAAAAGCAAACCAAAGTGCGCAATTTTACCGATAACCACAGTGGATAACTCTAGAGCAGTCGCGCCGTGCAACTTTGCGCCTTCAGTGTCTTTCGTAAACAAACCGACAATATCGCCAACTTGAAACGCGACTTGCATCAACGGAAACGCGAGAAACAAATACAAGTGTTGAAATTTATGAAACCACTTTCTTTCTCTTCTAGCATCAAAGCGTAACAACGGCATCGCTGTGAAGACATCTTGATCTAAAGCGTTATCGTTGCAGTGGATGTGATGCGAAACTTGGTGGTGGTACCTCCACATCAACGAAGATCCGCCGATTAAATCGTCTGTCAAGCCTAACAAGTTGTTGACGACTGGAGACGGACTCATAGCACCGTGGTTGGCGCAATGTTGGATGGTCAAACCGATCCATGCGCCGGAAAGTCCGAGCAACGCGCCAGCTAACACCGAAGGAAACGCGTAATAAATTGAGTACGCGAACACAGCAAAACCCAAAATCACGCACGTGGCAAAGTCCCCTCCTTGTCTGTGCTTGTTCTTACCTTCCTCAGGAAACAATTCCGTGCGAACTCTTGTTCTAATCGAGTTATATAACGGTGAATCGTTCGGTCTTGGTGACTTTGGCACCGCGTCGACTGGGAAATCTTTCAATACCGGGAGCATGCGAAACCTCGCCACTGCGACTTCTGGTCTCAAGTGATAGGACTCCAACAACGCCGTCGAGTCTCTCCCGATGGCTAAATTCAGCAACCAGTTTCCTCCGGGATGTTTCTCAAAAAACGGATCCAAATCGTACGCCACGTCTCTGTATATCGTCCACCTTTTATCCTTCCACTTTGGATCTGTCCACGGGTCCTCTTTCCCCGGTAAAGCCACGTCCGGTCTCGGCGCTTCCACTTTGCCAAAGATGCCCGGGATTGCGACCGCGGCGTTTTTCAAAGACGCGCGTCCTCTCTTTTGTTGTTGTTGTTGTTGTTTTTTTCCGAGCGGAAAGTAGGCACTGCTGCCGTTGAGAATCACTTTAGACTTTGAGGAGGAGGAGGAGGAGGAGGAGGAGGACGACGATGGTGACGTCCTGAAGAGGACGCTCGTTCTGGTTCTGCTCGTCGTCGTCGACGATCCTTTGTTATTGATCGATACAGAGCGACGACTGAAAAGAGATGCGCTGCTGCTGCTGTTGCTCATCATCATCATCGTAATCGTCGTCGAAAGTGAGATGACTTGAGATGGATAAAGAAAAAGAATTTCGTGGCGCGCGTTATGTGCGGGGGACTTTGACTCTCTCTCGCTTCTTCTTCGAATTTTTTTTGTTTCGTGGTGGTGGACAAAAGGAGGTATATGTCATATACGAAAGAGATTTTTCGCACTCATTTCGAAAGGATCTCTCTCTCTGTTTCTCTCTCTCATTCTTCTCTCATCTCTTTCTTTCTCTTTCTCTCGCATACGAGTACAAACAAACAAAAAAAATGGGCTTTTGAACTCTTTCACCTCCCGCATAAAAAAACATATAAGAGAGGGACGCGTGTGCGTATCGATCCTCCGTTCTCGTCTTTCTGCGTCGCGGAGAGAAAAGAGAGAGAGAGAGAAAGAGAGGGTAAAGATAATAGAGAGCGTGCGCATCGGGGTGCACGAGAGTCAGAGAGAGAGAGAGAGAGAGAGAGAGAGAGAGTAGGAAATAGAGGGAAAAAGAAACGCATCATCGAGTACTCGTACACGAGAGAACAAAAAAGGAAAAAATGACGACGACGAGTGCAACTATGAGAAGCGTTATCGCGGACAGACTCTTCTCCTCGACGATGTGTTCGTCGTCGTCATCGTCGCCTACTCGGAGAACAATGAGATCACACGCGCAGAGGTCGATGAAGGTAGCGATGAGGAGTGGTGAGACCTCATCGAGTGAAAGAGCGAGAGGAACTGCTTCTGGTTCGGGAACCAGCGCGAAGAAAAACGTATCAACTTATCTCTCTTCTTCGTCTTCTCGAAGTGCTCGTCATCAACATCGCAATCAGTTTTTTGAACGCACAAGTTTAGCAGCCGCAACAAATGCAACGGGAAAGAACAACACCAAGAGTAGCAAAAGACGATCATCGATCAAAGCGAGAGCTTTGTTCGATCCGTTAAAGTTTGATCCAGACCGAGTCTCCGTATCTTTCTGCGAAGACTCAGTGCTGAATGACTCACCCACTTCGTTGTTGAAACCCAGAAGATACACTTTGACGCACAACGATTTGACGAGACATTTAACGCTATCGGTCTCAAAAGAGTTCAACGAAACGCAAACGAGCATTTGGTACACGAAATTATTGAGAGACGAAGTTCTAGCGGAATGGCGATCGGATGGATTGCACGTGTTTTGTCAAGTCTCGGCGGACGGCGCGTGGTGGATCCGCTGGGCGGCGCCGCTCAGAGCGATTGTGTTTAGACAAAAACTCCCGTTAGTTTTGGATACTTTGCGGTACGCCGAAAGAAATTTGTTTGAGAAACATCCAGAGTTACTAGAAACTCCAGTATACGTAAACTTTAGTTCAGTAGAATCAGCGAGAAAGAACCGAGGAGGGAGCGACAAAGAGTATTGGGGACTGCTGAAGCACGCGGGTGGGAAAAACGAGTTGCGATTGAAAGTGAATGAAAGTAACGACGATGGAAATGCATCGTTGTCATCGTCGTTAGGAGAAGGAGCAACTGTAGCGGTTCAAGATGATTTGGAAACTATGTTGGAGCTTTCGCGAGCCAGAGCGGAGAAAGATGCCGTTTCGCCTCAATATCAGCGAGAAGAGTTTGAGTTACCTTTGAACACTGCGAGCAGCGATCCAGTAGTGAACGAGGGAGAGAAGGAAAACATAGCGAGCAGCAAGCCCCGATGATAATAATAGTAATGCTAATTTAATAATAACAGTGATAATAATGATTACAGCAAAGTTCTATACTAAAAAATTTAAGTTTACTAACTTGTGGCGAGGGCGCGAGTATCGTAAGCGAGCAAGCGTCGTCGCAAACACACCCACGAGCGAGCGTCGCCGCAAACACACCCACGAGCGAGCGTCGCCGCAAACACACTCACTTTCCAGCAGCTGCCTCCGCCATCTCTTTCTCTTTCCGTTTTTTCGCTCTCTGCCGAGCTTTCGCGGAAAGTTTATGCTTGTGCCCCTGTTTCTTTTTCACTCCTCCTACTATACCTTTTTCCCTGTCTTCTATGTTTTTAATGCCTACGTGCGTTTTCGCAGTGTGGTGCTCCCAAGGTTGCGCATGGGTGATCTCGATGTGTTTCCCGTCTAAATAGTTGTGCGGGTGTTGATTGCAATTTCTCACCACATATCTCGCCGTCTCTTTCTTCTCGAACGTCAGAAATGCGTACCCTTTGCTCTCGTTCGTGTCCGCGTGTGTGCTATGCCATATTCGGACTATTTTCCCGTGCGGCTCGAAAAGTTCTCGAAGTTGCGCTTCTGTGCAAGATTTCGGGAGATATTTTAAGTACACCTCTCTCTTATCCGCGAAGTCCGAAGCTGAACGACCCATTTTTATGTGTTAATGCAAACACCAACTAACTTTGGAGCACTGTAAGGGCAGGCTCGACGCTCTCTTGCTTCTTTCGCTCGCGGGGCCCGAAAAAAAAGAAGAAGAAAAAGCTAAATCCTAAATCGCAACAAATTTTTACGGGTAAACAGCGCTCCTGTCAATCACATCTTGCGAAGATCAAACTTCCGATTAAAGTTTGAGTTTGCATCACAAACGATTACAATGGCGCCGTACATGGGAAGCATCTCCAAACCGGAGAACGCATTGAAACGAGCGGTAGGTTTTACGATTTTCTTTTAAAAGTGGCGGTGCCAAATCCCATTTTTTGCCTGCGCTGGTTTCTTTCGCGCTTTTGTTTGAGATTGTAAAAGCCATTACTGTGCAAAGCAGCCCGCGCTCTTCTCAAAACTTTGAGGAACCTGTCGCGTTCGACGCGCTGCGGGTGTTTTCAATCTGTCTCTCTCTCTTTTTTTTCTGTTGCATCTTACGGATGTGTGCTCGTGCACCGATGCAAAAAGACTCACTCGAACATCGTTTCTTCCTCTCTTTCAATCAAAACATAACAGGAGGAGCTCATCAATGTTGGTCAACCTTTGTCGGCGCTGCAAGCGTTGCACGATGTCGTTACATCTCGAAGACACCGAACGTGGTCGAAACCTTTGGAGGAAATCATGTTCAAATACGTTGAATTATGCGTGGACTTGAAGAAAGGACGTTTGGCCAAAGACGGGTTGATTCAATATCGCATAGCGTGTCAACAAGTAAACGTACAGAGTTTGGAGGATGTCCTGAAGAAGTTTCTCGAATTGGCGACGAATAAAGTGGAAGCAGCGCTAGTCGCTGCCGGAGGTTCTGCGGATGAGTTGATGCAAATTGAGGATTTAGAGTTGGAGCACACTCCGGAACAAGTCATGTTGAAAGCGTACACGATGTCGCCGGAGCAGTTAGAAGCCGAAGAAGACGTTGAGTCGCCGACGCCGTGGTTCAAGTTCCTGTGGGAAACGTACAGAAATTGCTTGGAAATCTTACGAAACAACAACAAAATGGAAGCGTTGTATCAATTGGTGGCTACACAAGCGTTCAATTTTTGCATCAAGTACAAGAGAAACTCGGAGTTTAGACGATTGTGCGAAAACTTGCGCTCGCATCTCAACAATCTTTTGAAATACAAAGACCAGCGAGATAGACCAGATTTGAATTCAAGAGAAACGCAGGATATTCTGTTGGACATTCGTTTCCAGCAACTCGAGGCGAGTTCGCAGTTGGGAATGTGGAACGAAGCATTTCGATCGGTTGAAGACATTCATGGGTTGATGTTTCTCTTGAAGCGCTCACCTAGACCGACGTTGATGTCATCTTACTTTGCCGCGTTGACAAAGGTATTTTTCGTTTCGCAAAACTATCTCTGCAATGCTTACGCGTGGATCAAGCTGTACAACTTATCGAAAGGATATTTGAAGAACTTGACGGACGAGGATTTGAAGTCATTAGCGTCTGCTGTCGTCTTGTCCGCCATGTGCATTCCACCTTACGAGAGAACGCCCTTAGGGAACACCGATTTGGAAGCGAGGCACGAACGAGACGCCAGATTAGCCTCGCTCTTGGGATACCAATTAGAAAGTATGCAAGAAGCGAAGAATATCATGTCCAGAGAATTGATCATCAATGAAATCAAGCGCTCGGGAATGATTGATAACTGCGCCGAGGAAGTCAGAGATTTGTTCAAGATCTTGGAAGACGGTTTTCATCCGCTCGACTTGTGCCTAAAAGCCGAGTCGAAGTTGAAAGCGTTAGAGTCGGTCACGTTTAAACTCTCCGCTGAAGTCTCCGTTAAATCCATCGAAGTTTCCGATTTCATTCCTTTGTTAAAAACTGTGTCCGTTTTGCGAATGTTCAATCAGCAATCGAAGGTGTACCGAACGTTGAAGCTCGACAGAGCGAAGAACTTGGTCCCATTTCTTCCGTATTACGAAGTTGAATTGGAGCTTGTTCGGGCCGTGAAGGCAGGGTATTTATCCTTACGAATCGATCACCAACAACAAATGATTGTTTTCGTGGGTGATGACATCCAAGAAAAGTCAGTTGACGATTATCTCGTCAGAGTTGCGACGACACTTCGCGATGCCTGCCGCATGTTAACGCCGTCTACGACGGCAGCTTCTGATTTGGACTCGATGAAACGCAAGCGCATAGAAAACGCGGAAGCGATTCGAAGCGCTGTCGAGCAAGAGCACAAGCGAGCTTTGGCCAGGAAAGTTATCATTGAAAGACGCAAAGAAGAAGCTGAACGTCTACTTGCAGAGCAAGAGAAGGAAGAAGAGGAGAGACGATTTGCGGCTCAACGCGCTCACGAAGCGGCTGAAGCTAAACGCCTCGAATTGGAGTCTCGTCAAAGAGAAGAGAAACGCATTCGCGCCGAAATGGAGGAAAAAGAGAAGGAAGAAGCGTTGGCGTTGCTCGCTGAGCAAGAGAAGAAGAAAGGGAAGAAGATTTCCATCAAATTGGAAGAAGGTCAAACTTTGGACAAAAGAATTTTGATGGAAACTGCAATCAAAGAACAAATCTCCGAGCGTCAACAGATGGAAAAGAAACTGTTGAAGGTTGCCAAAACCATGGATCACTTGGAAAGAGCCAAGAGAGAAGAGATGGTGCCGTTGATTGAGCAGGCGTACGAGGGGCGAAAAGTTGACGACGAAAAGTTTTTCCACGAGCAGCAAAAATTGTTGGCCGAAAGAACGAAAGCAAAGTGGGAGCAAGACATCATCGAGAAGAAGAGATTGCAAAAGATGGCAGAGACTCAAGCGGCATTCAAAGCTGCAATTATGTTGAGGCGTGCGGATGAAATTGCCGCGGCGCAAGCTGAGCGAGAACGCAAATTAGAAGAGCAAAAGAAGCAACGCAAAGTTGAGCGCGAGATCAAGCGAAGAAAGGCATACATTCGTCGTCTCCAAGAAATGGAATTGGAGGCGAAGGATGAAGCCGAAGCTTTGGAACGCAAGAAGGCTGAAGCTGAGCGAGAAGCTGAGGAAGCGCGAAGACCGTCGAGCAGAGGTGGCGGGGATTCGGACAGAGGGGGTGGATTCGTTCCGCCACATCTTCGAGGTGATCGACGTGACAGTAGAGAAGACCGCGACGACCGCTCTAGCGGAAGTCGATGGGGCCGAGGTGGTGGTAGAGATGACGACAGGCCGCCGAGTCGAGGCGACCGATATGAACCTAGAAGAGGAGGCTTTGGAGATCGCGACGACAGGCCCCCGAGCCGAGGAGACGATAGATGGGGCAGCGATAGACGAAGAGACGATCGTCCACCGAGTCGTGGCTTCGGTGACAGAAGGGATGATAGAAGGGACGATAGAAGGGACGATAGAAGGCCACCGCCATCGCGCGATGTTGGGAAGTCCAGATGGTAAATCTAGTAAAAATTCAATTGGAAATAATTCTCATCAAAGTTGTTCATGTTATTACTTAACTACAGTATACGAAAATCACCACTGTCCTTCTCTAAAAAGTAACTGCTGCATACATTACGTTAATCTGTTGGCATTATCAGGGCGCTTCCGGGTACTTTTCGCTCCAACTCCTTTGCAAAATCAAGCGAGTGTGTGTGAAACGTTACCAATATCTTTTGTCCACCATTGTCGTCGACTTCTTCCACATGCTTTTGGATGTTCATGTTCGAGATAGAAGTACATTTATAATAGCTACGAGGATATTTGCTTCCTTTGACAAATTTTTGTCCGTACTTGCGCCACCGCATCTCATCGCTCGTTTTCCCATCGCTCGTGAGAACGACGACTCTAAAACTTGCGGCGTTCTCCTTCGAAGAGTTGCCTCGCAAGCACGCCAGAGTGGCTGCATCTTGAGATGTTCTCGTCCTTGTTTTTGTCGGTACTATTCCCACTCTCTGTTCTCGTCGGCCTGGTGCTTTGCCTTTGTCCTTTTCTTCTTCGTCTTTCTCTTCTTTCAGAATTTTATCGGTATCGTAAAAATACAGCAAAGGAGAGAAAGTTCTTTTGCTCGAGCTCTCTTCGTCTTCCTCCTCCAAGTCCTCGCCCGAGGAAGACAACGACAACGACGACGACGACGACGACGACGACGACGACTCTTCCTCTTCCTCTTCCTCGTCATCTCGAAAAGGTGAGAGTAAACTGCTCCAAAATTTGCCTTCTTCTTTTCTTTCTTCTCTTCGGTGTCGTTGTTGTTGTTGTTGTTGTTGTTGTTGCAGTTGGTGTCGATACGAGTATATTCTTCCGGTCGTCGGCGACGGCAGCAAAGAAGAAGAAAAAGAAAAAAAAGGAGAGAGGAGCACGGGAGAAGAAGAAGAAGAAGACGGAGACCGACGAGCTCTGTCTTCATCTCCTTCTTCTTCTTCTTCTTCTTCTCCTCTTTCTCCTCTTTCTCCTCCTCGTCGTCGTCGAACTCTCTTTCTCTCCTCGTCGTACGTTATCATCGTCGTCAACGCGAGCTCGCGCGCGCGCTGTGTGTCACGGTCTCTCTCTCGTATTTCTGGTGCGCGTGATATTTTTTTCCTTTTTAAAAAAAAGCTGTTTGCTGTTTTTTTTTCCTGCCCTGTAATTTTAGGTCAGAGCGATTCCTCGGTCTCTCTCTTTGTGATACTATTAATCTTTCCCTTCATTAAAAACGCCCTCTTTCAACGAGCGCACCCGTGTGTAAAAGTTGCGAGTAGTGCACCGTTCATCGTGCGCGTAAACTCTCTTCTTCTTCTTCTTCTTCTTCTTCTAGTTTATCATCATTACCGACGCGCTCGCGTTCCAATCCTCCCAAGTCGTTTCGTATTTAAAACGCGAGAAAGAGGAGCAGGATCCTTAAAAAAGAAAACAGGAAAGAGAGAAAAGAAAGATTTGTGGACCGGCGTGAAATCTCCTTCGTTTTTCTCTCTCTCTCTCTCCGATCGACGCGAACAAAAGCGCGCGCGTAACTTCTGTCGCAGAAGAGACCTGAAACAGAGGAACACGAACGCGCGATCTTCGTTATCATGTTGAAGAACGTGAAAAAGCAGTTGTCCATGGTTGGACGAAAGAACTCTTTCAACAACAACAACAACAACGGCGCGACGAATCAACAAGGAGGAGGAGGAGGAGAAGCGTCACCTTCCTCTTCGGCTGCTCAGCAAGGGGGAGAAAATATCACAAATAGCGAGAAAAATAGTAGCGCGGGAGGGTCTCCAGGAGAGAGAGACCGATCGTCACTGACGGCATCGTCCTCGAATTCAAGCAAGAAGAAAGACTCGATAACAGGCGCGGTGACGGCAAGCGGTAGTCATAAGATCAACATCGCTCCGTTAGAGGAGTTGTACGATAAAAACCGACCTTTGTTCCTGTTTCGAGACGTGCCGGCTTCGGACCGACAAAACTTATTTCGTAAAAAGTTACAGTTGTGCTCGTACGTGTTTGATTTCACCGATCCAACTTCGCACGTTCGAGAGAAAGAAATCAAAAGACAAACGTTGTTAGAACTCGGAGATTACGTTAATCAAGATAACACGGCAAAGTTCACGGACAAGGTGTTTGACGATGTCATGTATATGCTATCTTGCAATCTCTTTCGAGCGTTGCCGCCGAGAAGCTCAGAACAAACTGGAAACGCCGCTGGAGAACATTTCGATCCGGAAGAAGAAGAGCCAAAGTTAGAACCAGCTTGGCCGCACTTACAAATCGTCTACGAGTTTCTGTTGAGGTGCGTGGTGTCCAACGAAGTCGACGCAAAGATTGGGAAAAAATACGTGGACAACGCGTTTGTTTTAAAACTTTTAGAATTGTTCGATTCGGAAGACCCGAGAGAGAGAGATTACTTGAAGACGATTTTGCACAGAATTTACGGGAAGTTCATGGTGCATCGACCCTTCATTCGAAAAGCCATAAACAATATATTCTTTAGATTCATTTACGAAACGGAAAAGCATAACGGCATCGCTGAGTTGTTGGAAATTCTCGGATCGATCATCAACGGGTTTGCGTTACCTTTGAAAGAGGAACACAAAAAGTTTCTCGTCCGCGCTTTACTGCCTTTGCATAAGCCAAAGTGCATGGCGATGTACCATCAGCAATTATTGTACTGCGTTACGCAGTTTGTGGAGAAGGATCCGCGTTTGGCGGACCTGGTGTTGAAAGGATTATTGAAGTATTGGCCGGTGACAAACTCTCAAAAGGAGGTTTTATTTTTAGGCGAGTTGGAGGAAGTTTTAGAGTTGACGCAACCTCAGGAGTTCACCAAGACGATGATCCCGTTGTTCCAGCAAATTTCGCGATGTGTCGAGTCCAGTCACTTTCAAGTTTCCGAGCGAGCGCTTTTCCTTTGGAACAACGATTACATCGTTAACTTAGTCGCGCAGAATAGGCACGTGATCGTTCCAGTCGTGTTTGGAAGCTTGGAAAGAACGGCAATGACGCACTGGAACGCGTCTGTGAACGGTTTAACCATTAACGTTCGCAAAATGTTGCAAGAGTTGGATCCGGAGTTATTCGACGACACGCGTTTGAAGTGGCACGAGAGCCAAGACGAGTTGCAAGCGAAGGAGGAATACAAAAACAAGTGCGTGGAAATTGTGGAGAAGCTCGCCAAGTTGAACACCGACGGTATCAATAACATTAACAACAACAACAATAATAATAAATAGAGTCGGATTACAAATCATTATAATGATAATAATAACAAATAGTGCTGCTACCTTTTTCACATCACAAAATGAAAAGAGAGGGAGAAGAAGAAGAAGTTGGTTGTTTGCTTAGACAGAGCTGTTAGATGCTTACTTTTTTTTTAGACAGAGCGCCAAAAATTTTCCATCTCCCTCACTTTTTTTTATCCGCCGACACAACCCAGCAGGACGAATGCTGACTTCTTTGAACGCGTGCGGCGGCATACACATAACGCGGCATACGCCTTCTTCGTCTTCGACTCCGTCGTCTTCGCTCCGTTTTACTCTTCTCCGCGGTCACAAAAAGAGCGCGCCGATGAAGACGATGAGTATTGGTGGTAATACCAATGATAGCACGAACGCGTATGTTTCTGTTAGTCGTTTTGCCAAAACGACGACGACAACGACGACGGTTGCGCCGTTGCGAAAAAGAAGAGAAAAGAAGAAGACACGTCTGTCGAGCATTTCATCATCAATATCATCGTCGTCAGCCGACGGAGGAGGACAACAGAGCGGAATAAAAGTGGTCAATAAGAATAATTACGACTTGGACCACCCAATGTACTCCTCTCGAAGACTTTACGATACTCCCGACTGCCGAAACCTACTGGTCGTCGGCCCAGGCGTGTTAGGTTCCTTGGTGTGTCAAAAGTGGTTGGAGCTCTTCCCGGCGGCTATCGTCGTCGGTCAAACAAACTCGACAAAGAACCACGAAAGTTTAGAAAAATTGGGAATAACCGCGAGAACGGCAGATACTTTCAAACATTTTGATCCTAAAACGTACCCGTACGTCGTGTTTTCGGCGCCACCAAGCGGTTCCGACGATTATCCCGGTGAAATTAAGAAGGCGTTGGAAAAATGGAACGGGAAGAACAAGCACTCTGGATTCTGCTTCACGTCGTCGAGCGCGGTGTTTCCGGATAACATCGATTGCGATGATGACACGACGACGTTGAAATTAGGAGTAAACCCGCGCGCAGATCGACTATTAAACGCCGAAAATGTGGTTTTAGAACACGAGAATAGAAGGAAAGAAAATGAACATAGAGACGGCGACGCCGCAAACGAAAAAGAAGAAGTAAAGGATGAATATCATCAAAATAGAGCAGCCGTGCTGCGTTTAGCTGGATTATACCACTCGTCGAGAGGTGCGCACACGTATTTCATGAAAGCAGGAACGATAGAGTCGCGTCCAGACGCGCTGGTAAACTGCATACACTACGAAGATGCTGCTGATTTAGTTGTGAAAGTATTGTTGAGAGAGGATGCGCGAAGAAACGTCTTTCTCGGATGCGACGGACACCCCATCACTCGCGAGGACGTCGCCACTTGCGCTTTAGAATCTGGATGTTTCGAAGATGATGATAGCGAGGAAGGACAAAAGTATAGTAAGCCTAAGTTTACTAAAAGTGACGGTCCGGTTGGTCGGCGAATGACATGCGAAGGCACTCGGAAAGCGTTAGGTTGGGAGCCAAAGTTTAATTCGTTTCGCGAGTTTTTCGCGAAGGATGAGAACAAAGGCGAGGATAGTTTCGTCGAAGAAGCGTCTCCGTTCGGTTGGAATCATTCGACGAGAAAATCTTAACTAATACGAGTAATAATACGAGCGTACAATATCGACTGCGTGCGCACGAGAGAGTACTCGTAAGTATTCGTTTCGTTTGGTGCTTTTTTTTTTCTTCTGTGTGAGCACACCTTCGGCTGTTCGGTGAACAGTAGGAATCTCTTCTTCTTTTGGCCTGCGCGCCTGCCTGAAAAAATTCCAAGGCTGTAAAAACAAGAACCTCCTCCTCCACTTTTACGCACACAAAAAGCAAACAACTCCAATGTCTGCTATTCAATTTTCATCCCGCGCTGCCGTTGCGCCGAAGATTTCTTTGAAGAAAACTTCTAAGGTTTCCGTGAGAACCGGCGTTCGTGCGCAAGCTGTCGCTGCGCGTAAGTGTTAGCCGTATCGTTTTCCGAATGCTTTTTTTTCATTTTAGCGCGATTTTTCGTCGATTTTTGTAAGTGGAATACAAAGGGGGCGAGGAACAAAAAAAACAAGAATTTAGAGAGTTTGCGGAGAGTAATCATCTCCGCTTCTGCGCGCGATTTCTGAGTGAATGAGAGCGAGGAACGCGGATGAAACGGAAGGAAATCACGCGCGAAGATGTTTTCTTCGTTCGATTACCACTTTTTTATCCGTATTCCACGTTCGCGCGCGCAGAAGCGAGAGCAGTTTCCGATTGTTTTTTTTTCGTTAATCTATCCTGAAATTCTCACACTCCTCGAGAGGGAGGGAGCGAGAGCCAGAAAGCGTGGTTTTTGGTGAAACAAAAAAACCAAGGAAGAAAAAAATTTGGAGGGAAGATAAGATGAGATAAAACAAACCGACGATTTGGGAAAAGGAAGATGTGAATTTCTCCCTCGCGCTTCCCCGTTCTCTTTCTCGTCGACGAGAGTGAAGGAACAAAATAGCGCGCACTCACGAACCAATAACTGACCGATGTTTTCTCTCGTTTCTTTAATCGTAAACAGCGGCTGGTGTTTCCGCCGATGCCATCCAAGACTCGATCAACTCTATCCGATTCTTGGCCATCGATGCCATCAACAAGTCCAACTCCGGTCACCCGGGTTTGCCCATGGGCTGCGCGCCGATGGCGTACGTCTTGTACAGAGAAGCGATGAACCACAACCCGAAAGACTTCACGTGGCCGAACAGAGACAGATTTGTCTTGTCTGCCGGTCACGGCTGCATGTTGCAATACTCTTTGATGCACTTGACTGGCTACCCGTCCGTCACGCACGATGACTTGAAGAACTTCAGACAATGGGACTCCATGACCCCGGGTCACCCGGAGAACTTTGTTACCGACGGTATCGAAGTTACCACTGGTCCGCTCGGTATGGGTTTTTGCAACGCCGTTGGTTTGGCGTTGTGCGAAAAGCACTTGGCGGCGAGATTCAACAAGCCGGATGCCACTTTGGTTGACCACTACACATACGCCATCATGGGCGATGGTTGCAACATGGAAGGTATGTCTGGCGAAGCTGCGTCTTTGGCCGGTCACTGGGGCCTTGGCAAGTTGATCGTCTTCTACGATGACAACAAGATCTCCATCGATGGTCACACCGACATCTCCTTCACGGAAGATGTCTCCGCGAGATACGAAGCGTACGGCTGGCACACTCAACACGTCGTTGACGGTAACACCGACATCGACGCGATCCGCAAGGCGATTGAAGCCGCGAAGAAGGACCCGAGACCGTCTTTGATCAAGGTTTCCACCTTGATTGGGTACGGTTCCCCGAACAAGGCCGACACTCACGATGTGCACGGCGCTCCGTTGGGCAAAGACGAAACCGAAGCCACGCGTAAGAACTTGAACTGGAAGTACGGCGAATTCGAAATCCCAGAAGCCGTCCAAAAGGCCATGGACTGCACTGCCAAGGGTGCGGAATTGCAAGGTGAATGGAAGAAGGTTGAGTCCGCGTACGCTTCCAAGTACCCGGAAGACTATGCCGAGTACCAATCCATCATCACCGGTAAGTTGCCGGCTGGCTGGGCTGACGCTTTGCCGAAGTTCACCCCGGAAGACAAGGGTGTCGCTACCAGAATTCACTCCCAAACTGCCTTGAACGCGTTGGGTGGTGTCATTCCGGGCTTCATCGGCGGTTCGGCCGATCTTGCCCCGTCCAACATGACCTTGATGAAGCAGTTTGGTGACTTCCAAAAGGACACTCCGGCTGAACGCAACATCAGATATGGCGTCCGTGAACACGGTATGGCGGCTATCGCCAACGGTATCGCGTTGTACGCGCCGGGTTTCATCTCCTATTGCGCGACCTTCTTTATCTTCTCCGATTACTGCAGATCCGCGATGAGAATCGCTGCCTTGTCTGGCGCCGGTACCATCTACGTCATGACCCACGATTCCATTGGTGTCGGGGAAGATGGACCGACCCACCAGCCGATCGAGCACTTGGCCTCCTACAGAGCTATGCCGGGTATGCTCATGATGCGCCCGGCCGACGGTAACGAAACCATGGGTGCGTACAAGATCGCCGTTGAAGGCGCCGCCAACAAGAGACCGACGACTTTGGCCTTGTCCAGACAAGTTGTTCCGAACTTGGCGGGCACCACCATGGAAGGCGTCGCCAAGGGTGCGTACGTCGTCCAAGGTGAAGCCGCCGGTGCCCCGGTTGACTGTGTCTTGATGGCCACTGGTACTGAATTGGAGTTGGCGTGCATTGCTGGCGAAAAGCTCGCCGCGGAAGGCAAGAAGGTTCGCGTTGTCTCCATGCCGTGCTGGGAGTTGTTCGAAGAGCAAGGCGATGCGTACAGAGAGTCGCTCATCCCGTCCGACTGCAAGTGCAGAGTTTCCATCGAAGCTGCCTCCACCTTTGGCTGGTCCAAGTATGCGGTCAAGTCCATCGGCAGAGATGGCTTTGGCGCCTCCGCCCCGGCCCCGACTATCTACAAGGAGTTTGGCATCACTGCTGACGCAATGTATGCCGCGGCGAAGTCTTTGTTGTAAATTTTTGTTCGCGAATAGCAACGAAAGTAACAACATTAACAGTAACAGCGAGCATAAATGTGGTGTAGAGAAGGATAATATTATATATATATAAAAGAGAAAAAGTACTCATTCTATTTTAAGATCACGCGCTCGAGAACCTAATATTGAGCAATTACTGTATGCATCTCACCCTTTATTCCAAAAAATTTGCTTCCTACGCATCCCCCGCCTCCTCCTCGGGAAACAACGCGTCGACAAACGATACCGGTTCAAAAACTTGTAAATCTTCCATGCTTTCTCCAACGCCGACAAATTTCACCGGAATTTTCATCTCATCGACGACGGAGATGACTGCGCCTCCTCTCGCAGTGCCGTCCAACTTCGTTAAAATAATCCCGGTCACGCCCAATTGTTGACCAAACTCTCTCGCTTGATTCAACATGTTCAAACCAGTTGTACCGTCCAAGACTAACAAGACTTCGTGTGGCATCGAAGACTCTCTTTTTTTAATCGAATTCTTCACGCCGACCAGCTCGTCCATAAGATCCAAGTTTGTGTGCAGCCTTCCCGAAGTGTCTGCTAAAATAACATCGATATCACCCATAGCGATTGCTTCATCCACCGCCTTGTACGAAACCGCTCCAGGTTTTGTGTTTGGCGGACTTTTAGACATAATCGCTCCCGTACGATCTGCCCACGTTTGTAACTGTTCTGCTGCAGCAGCACGAAACGTATCACCCGGCACCATCATAACTTTTGCGCCTGCGTTTTTATACCAGTTTGATAACTTTCCAATAGTCGTAGTCTTACCGCCACCGTTCACGCCAATGATAAGAACGCACGTCGGGATCTTCTCGTCCTCGGAAACATTCATTTTCGTCGGATCACCTCCATCGTTCACGAGAATGTTAACTATAGTTTCTTTCAACGCTCGCTTACAATCCTCGCCAGTTTTAATCTTTCCGTCTTCCACGAGCTCGCGGATGGTATCTAAAACTTTTCCGGCCGTCTTCGGTCCAAAGTCCACCGATAACAACGTCTCTTCCAATTCATCTAAAGTATCGTCTAAATCTTCCAATCGCCATAAGCCTAAGATTTCATCCATGTACGATAATTTCTCTCTGGTTTTTGAGGTTCCCGAAATCACGCGGTCAAAGTCCGACTGCGTCTTCTTCTTTAAAACAGACGTCAACTTGGACAAGGAAAAGCCCGAGAGCATAATCACTCTGTTCCCTCTTTTTCCCGGCAAAGACGAAGAAGAATAAGATTGGTTGAGACCACTGCTTCTGCTCGTGTTTTTGTTATTGTTATTATTAGTGTTAGTATTCATTTCTCTTTTTTCTCGTCCGTATCGTTGCATCGCGCGCGCTGCAACACTTCTTCTCATACCGGTGGATGTATCTTTTTTTTGCATTTTTGTCGTCGTCTTGTTGTTGCTGTGCATCCCGCTCTTCGTCTCCATCGCGGACAGAGCAGCAGCAGCAGAAGAAATCATCATCATTATCGCGATATTGATAGTCTCTCTCTCTCTCTCTATATATATATTTATATATATTTACGAATGGTATGCGTGTGTGTGTGTGTGTGTGTGAGGGAGCGACGAAGCTGCTTTTGAGAGATATCTTTCTGTCTCTGTTTCTCAATAATACGAGCAAAACATCCAATTTTGGATTTTTTCTCAGCACACGGGGAAAAAAAAAGCTCCTCTGCCCACCTTCCAGAGAGAGAAACCGCACA